>ERZ772831.976-NODE-976-length-28760-cov-14.961644_pt1 | contig 28760 bp, 13 predicted proteins | sample MGYA00580858_ERZ772831 | MGnify/ENA primary metagenome ERZ772831 (study PRJEB29015, sample SAMEA2737694) | human gut metagenome | biome: human gut; feature: human-associated habitat; material: faeces | place: China | collected 2012 ... | reverse complement strand
TATTATGCCCTTGAAGGGCAAGTGCATACCACGCGTTCAACGCGTGGTTTTGATTATTCCGTTTTAACAAATTCAGATACCCATTGGATCCCCCAGAACACCGTAAGATGAATAGCCGGGTCAGACAGCATAAGTACAGCACGCTCCGTTTTACTTGAATCATCGTCCTGCACTCTGAGTATCTGATAAGCAATACCCGCAATTCCGATGAACACAGCAGGAAGCATACTTGTGGCGAAGCTCATTGCAACGCCGTATAAAACAACCAGTCCGCATGTGCCTATAAGCCTTTTTAAAAAGTAACGTGACGTATCGACCTTTCCGCAGAGTGTTATAATTATTGCAATTACACTGCATATTATAGCTCCGAAGCAAACATACCGCCACAAAGCGTCAAGCCGTGTAAACGCTGAAATTCCGCCTGCATAAAGAAAGTCGGTAACAGTGCGTGCAATGCCCCATATAATAATTAACACAGGAAAAAGCAATGATTGCAAAAGTGCCGACTTGTCGTTTGTGAACATGGTACACCCCCGTTTATGGAAATCGCATTGAAACTGTTATGGTGTTTATTTGTGATACCTTTTCCCCGCAATAATACTATACGCCCTGTAGATCTGCTCCAGAAGCATCACCCTTGCAAGCTGATGCGGAAAAGTCATCTTTGACATCGACAGCTTTATATCAGCCATCGCCTTTATCTTCGGTGCAAGCCCGAACGAGCTTCCGATTATGAAGTTCACCGCAGACTTTCCCTGCACCGCCGTATCGCTCAGCTTAGCGGCAAGCTCCTCGCTTGAAAGCTGTTTTCCCTCAATACACATAGCAACGGTAAGAGCGTTCTTTGCCAGCTTCTTTTCTATCATTTCAGCTTCTTTTTCGAGTGCGTCCTCTATCTGCCTGTCAGACGGCTCATTCGGCAGTGCGACAGGCTCAAGCTCATATATCTTCAGCACACAGGAGCCGCCGAGCCGCTTTTCATATTCCTTGCATGCATCTCTCAGATAGCTTTCCTTCAGTCTGCCGAGGCAGATTATATTAACACCTTGCATCAGCGTCTTTTAGCGTAGCTTTCAAAGCGGCGCTTCTCCTTTGATGCCAGCTTTCTGCGCTTTGAGTTTTCTATCGTTCTTGTAACTATAAAGCAGATAAGCAGTACAACTATTCCGACAGCCGAAACCTTGAACCACGGCTTGTCGAACTCGTCCTTTGCTTTTTCTATATAATATTCCACATCTGATCTTGCAACATTGTTGTTTGCCACAAGGTTCATCGTGGTGATAGTTTCGCCCTTGAATTTAACGTCCATTACGCCTAGTATATCACCCTTTTTCACGGGAGCCTGTACGCTTTCGTATGCCTTAAAGACCTTCTGCACTCCCGATTCCTTTACCGATTTCGGCATAAGCGCCGTGTAGTCGCTTTCGGGTGTCAGTATAACGTGCGTTGCGCTCTCTCCCATTTCGACCTTGACTTCGGTTATCTGCTCGTCCTTATTTACAACGGTAGCCATTTCAAAGTTTGTGAATGCCCACTTGTAGAGGTTGAGTGCGTCAATCATCGAATACCAGTCGTCATAGTATTCGCCGTTCTTGTCCTTTACCGGTGCGCCGAGCGTCACAAGGATATAGTTGTACTGATTCTTAGCGGCTGAAACAAGGCATCTTCCGGCTTCGTCCGTAGTGCCCGTCTTTGTGCCGTATGCGTATTCATATTCGTAAACACTGCCGGGACGAAGAAGTGAGATAGTGCTGTAAATAGAGTAGCCGTCGGGGTTTGCGTCATTTTTCGGCATCTCATATTCATAGGTGCTTGTTATTTTCTTGAACAGCGGAAATTTGTCATATGCGTATTTTGTCATTTTATACAGGTCTTCCGCAGTTGTGTAGTTGTTTGCATTGTGAAGACCGTGAGCGTTCACAAAGTTTGTTCCGGTACAGCCAAGCTCCTTCGCTTTTTCGTTCATCATTCCGATAAACTTTGTGATGCTTCCTCCGCCTATATTATAGGCAAGAATGTTTGCCGCTTCACAGGCAGACGGGAGCATAAGCGCATACAGACAGTCCTTGTATGTCAGGTTGTCCTGCAACGGCTCGATTGCGGCATTTGACGGGTCGCTGTAGTTCGGGTCCTCGTAGAAATCGTTGAAGCAGTCATAAGGCACTTCCACCTTCTTTGATAAAGCCCCCTCGGACAGATGCTCAAGCGCAATTATGCACGTCATTATTTTTGTGGTTGAAGCAGGGTACATTTTCTTGCTCTCGTTCTTCTTGTACACCACATCTCCCGTATCGGTGTTGACCATATACACAGCCTCGCTGTATATCTTGTCGGTGTTCGGGTCAAAATCATATACCTCGTCGTCGTTTTCCGCAAAAGCGGTAACGGAAAGCGAGCATAACAGCATCGCCCCGCAAAGCAGAGCAGATGCAAAGCGTAATATCTTCTTCATAATTTATTCCGTTCCTTTTCATCGGAGATTTTTTAAATATGTTCCCTATTATTGTATCACATATCGCCGAAAAAGAAAAGACTTTTTTGCTTGTTAATATTTTATTTTGCGTATTCTCCTTGTCGGCTTTCCTTTTTTGTGTTAAAATAGAATAAGAATTTTCTTACAATTCGGCAAGAAAGCCGTATCTGCCGAAAAAGCGGAGTAAAATACAAAGGGGTGAGAGTATGAACGGGAATGTGCGGAGAAATGCAAAAACAGCTTTTGTCTGCGTATTGTTTATAATAATTGTTTCTTTGTTTTTCTATCTTCTTACCGCAGGCACAATGCCGGAATCTGTCGATATACCGTCTGCTGACAAAATAGCGGATGTCGATTTGTCAAAGGAGGGTGTCGGTATAGATATATCCTCCGGCGAATATTACAAAGGACGGCTGTATACTCCGTACGATTTTGCAAAAGGCGATATATCGCAGGGCGATCCCGATGATAAATACGCCACATTCCGCATAGTACTGCCCCTTGAAAAAGGTGTCACCTACGGACTTTCCGGAGAAACGGCGACCTATGCGCAACAGGTTTATATTGACGGAAAACTGCTTAGCGAGGTCGGTAAGGTGTCCGACAATGCCGAAGAATTTGTCCCTGCGACAGACAGATACACGCTATATTTCACCGCACAGGCGGATACTGCGGAGATAATAATCCGTCACGCATGGTTTAATCACAGAACAGGCACGATACAAAAGCTGTGCCTTGCAAAAGCTCCGCTTATATCCGCAAATGAAAGGGCACAGACCGTTTGTGACGGACTTATTGCGGGAACTCTGCTTGCTATGGCAATATTCTTTTTCGGAATGTTCCTTCTCGGAAACAGAAAACGCAGTATGATGTGGTTTTCGCTGTCCTGTCTTACTGCGGCTCTGCATTATCTCATATATGAAAGCAAGCAGATAGGCGTACTGTTCCCGTATCTTGACTGGTACACGGAGCATAAGCTCGAATACATTACGAATATACTTTACTTCGTGTTTATACTGCTCTATGCCTTTGCCGCACTCGGATTAAGACCGCATAAGCATTTTGTCGTGACCTCCGTATGCTCGGCAGGTGCGATATTGCTGTTCTACATCTTTACGCCGTCAACCGTTTATACGCATTTTACCGTTGTTGCAGGCGCTGTTATGGCGGTATATCTGATTCTTTCTTCTGTATATATCTGTGTTACGGCGGTAAAACACAGGCTTATGGGCTACATCGACAGCATTATAGTATGCTCAACCGTTGTACTTACCACAGTCGTTTATTTGATAGAAGGGCTTACCTACTTCACGAAGATATTCTATATCCGCTCCTATGCGACTATATTGTTCGTGTTCTGTAATGCGGTCATGCTTACTATAAATCTGTCCAGAACAGAGCGCCGCCTTGACGAATCGAAACAGCGTGAATCGCAGGTCACCCATATGAATGAAACGCTTGAAAAGCTTGACAGGCTGAAAACCGATTTTATGCACAATATCGCCCACGAAATGAAAACTCCGCTCACGGTAATGAGCGGATACGCACAGCTTACCGAAAAACAGATAGAAAAGAATGTCGTAAACGATGAAACATTGTCAAATCTTGAAACGATTTCAAGCGAGGCTCAGCGTCTGTCCGATATGGTGACAAAGCTGCTCTCGGTATCTCATAACGAGGTCACCGCAATGGAGCTGAGCAGGTTTGCCGCAAGGGACGTTCTTTCCGATGCGGCGGCGGTTTGCAGACCTATACTTGCAAAGCACGGCAACCGGCTTGTCACAAGGGCGGATAACTGCCCCGATATAATAGCAAACCGTGAAATGCTGCTTCAGGTGCTTATAAATCTGGCTGTAAATTCGGGCAAGCATACCGAGAACGGAACAGTGATATTTTCGGCAGAAAAATCCGCCGACGGTGATAATTTCGCCGTGTTCACGGTATCCGATACCGGAACGGGAATATCCCGTGAGGCGCTTGCACATCTGTTTGACAAAGGCTACAGCACGGACGGCGGAAATGGGCTGGGACTTTATATCTGCCGTGATATTATAGAATCGACAGGCGGTGAAATAACCGCAGACAGCAGTGAAAACGGAGCGGTGTTCCGCTTTACCGTACCGTGTGGAAAGGAAGATGCAAAGTGAGTACGATTCTGCTTGTAGAGGACAATCCGCATATAATGAAGATAAACAGCTCGTGTCTTTCTATGGAGGATTACAGCGTTCTTGAGGCGGCAGATGCGGCGCAGTGCCGTTATATGCTGTCGAATAACGATGTCGATCTTGTGATACTTGATATAATGCTCCCTGACGGCGACGGAATATCGCTTTGCCGTGAGATAAAGGCAAAATACGATATTCCGATACTGTTTCTGTCCGCACTCAGCGAAAACGATGATATTATAACGGCACTGAGAGCAGGCGGCGATGATTATCTGCCGAAGCCCTACGATATTCAGGTGCTGATAGCAAGGGTAGAGGCAAGGCTTCGCTCAGTACGGAAAGATAAGCGTTATATCTCGTTCGGAAGGCTCAGGCTTGATACGGTTTCAATGGCGGCATATTTTGCCGAAAACGACCTGCTCACTACCCAGAAAGAGTTCTCGATTCTGCTGATGCTTGCCCGAAATATCGGCAGTACAGTGCCGAAAGCCGAACTTTATGAGAATGTGTGGGGTCTGCCGTATTCCGACAACGCAAATGCGCTGTTCACGGCGGTTTCACGGCTTAATAAAAAACTCGATGATAACAAAGCCGATGTGACTATCACCTACGAAAGAGGCAAAGGCTACGCACTTGAAAGTATATAGTCAAAATAGAGCCGCCTGACAGGTTATGTGCCTGACAGGCGGCTCTGATATTTGCATATTTGCGGTTAATTTAGGGAAACGCTTATATCTTCGTAGGTGATGCTGTCATAGAAAGAAAAATAAGTAACGGCGTTTATGTCGCATTTGCCGATACGAAGACCGTCTGCTGTTTTTTCAAGCGTTATTTCAGTGCTGTCTTTGATGTCGTTGTCTGTACCCCAGTTTTCTTTACTTCCGAAAGAGGTAACATTGATGGTAAGTTTATCACCGTCCTGCTTTGCAGAGTCAAGAATGAGCTTATCCATGCCCGTTCCTATACCGCCGGCACCCCTTGAAGCAACATACAGGTTATCATCTTTGTATTCGAAATGTCTTTCGGAATCGGCAAGAAATTCACTCTTCATCTCAGGTGTAAGCATTTCGTCAAGTTCGTTTTCAAATTCATCTTTTGTAGTGGGTGCATCTTTTATCACTTTGTAGAATGTAAGCGTCGTCTTGTTGCCGTTTATCGTTCTGTCCGCTGTTATGTTCTGTGAGGTGTCAACTATATCTTTGTTGATATCGTTTATCGGGAAGAGCTTGTTGTAAAGGCGGCTGTATCGGCTTGCAAGTTCCAGTGCCTGCTCGGTATCTGCGGGTAAAGAGTCCGGCAGACTTACGGTTGAAGAGCTTTCCTGTAAAGCTGTCGATGAGTTTGCAGAGGAAGCATTATCCGATTTTGTTGCAGAACTGCAACCTGCCGATATAATGAGTACTGCTGAGATTATCGCTGTGATTTTGAGAGATTTCATGGCTTAAGTCCTTTCGCTTATTAATATTCATTTGTAAGAATTACATATTATTTGTAAATGTTCAGATTGATCGGAAAAAACAAATCTATCATGGTTTTTGTTTGAGCTGGGGCTTGATAAACAGGAATTTGAAAAAGTTGAATGATTGTTTGTTTTTCCGGCACTAACAGTGCTGAAAAGCATCGTGTTATATAATTTCGATATCATAATAAAAATCCTATCTGCTGTTTAGTTAAATATGATTATATTATTACGCTTACCTAGGATTATAAAAAAGTTTACTTTACTATATTATACACTGATTTGTGTATAATGTCAATAGTTTTATGGTCGCTTTTTGTAAATTTACCACATATATCAAAACCGCTCCCGTAACACTCCGGGAGCGGTTTTGTATATCCTTATATTATCAGTTTGCAACAATGTTTACGAGCTTGCCGGGAACAACTATCTCCTTGCGGATCGTCTTGCCCTCAAGCGACTGTGCGATAGCTTCCTTTGCCATCTTCAGCAGCTCGTCCTTGTCGGCGGCTGTAGGAACGTTTATACGAGCCTTTATCTTACCGCACAGCTGAACTACTATCTCAACGGTGCTGTCAACGCAGAGCGCCTCGTCGTATGTTACCCACTGCGCTTCGTTCAGTATGCCGTAGCCGAGTGAATTGTACATTTCCTCGGTGATGTGGGGAGCAAAGGGATTCAAGAGTATCAGCAGTGATTTCATCTCGGCATCGTTAATCTTGCCGTTTGCGGTGATCTCGTTGATGAGTGACATCATAGCGGCAATGGCCGTGTTGAATCTCATCTTCTCAATATCTTCGCTGACCTTCTTTATCGTCTTGTGCATTGATGTTCTCAGCTCGTCCGAGTATTCATCGCCGCGGACAAGCATATTCTGAAGATTCCATACACGGTCAAGGAAACGCTTACAGCCCTTCATACTGCTGTCGTTCCACGGAGCCGCCTGCTCATAGTCGCCCATGAACAGAACGTATACACGAAGAACGTCTGCGCCGTATACGTCAACAACGTCATTCGGGTCGATTACGTTGCCTCTTGACTTGCTCATCTTCTCGCCGTCCGGACCTAAGATAAGACCCTGTGCGGTACGCTTTGCATAAGGCTCGGGAGTGGGAACTTCGCCTATATCGTAAAGGAACTTGTGCCAGAAACGTGAGTAGATCATATGACGGGTAACATGCTCCATACCGCCGTTGTACCAGTCAACAGGAAGCCAGTATTTGAGCGCTTCCTGTGAAGCAAATTCCTTGTCGTTGTTGGGGTCGCAGTAACGCAGGAAGTACCAGCTTGAGCCTGCCCACTGGGGCATTGTATCTGTTTCTCTGCGTGCGTCCTTGCCGCACTTGGGGCATTTGCAGTGTACGAATGAATCTATCTTTGCAAGCGGGCTTTCGCCGTCCTGACCGGGCTGGAAGTTCTCAACGGGAGGAAGCTCCAGAGGCAGTTCCTCATAAGGTACGGGAACAATTCCGCAGTCGGGGCAGTGTACTATCGGGATAGGCTCGCCCCAGTATCTCTGACGGTTGAACGCCCAGTCCTTCATCTTGTACTGTACGCCCTTTTCGCCGCAGCCGAGCTTTGCAAGTACGCCGAGCATCTTTTCGATAGCGTCCTTCTTGTTAGTGATGCCGTTCAGTTCGCCCGAATTCACCATCTCGCCGTCGCCCGTGTAGGCTTCCTTCGAGATGTCGCCGCCCTTGATAACCTCGATTATATCAATGCCGAACTTCTTCGCAAATTCATAGTCACGGGTATCGTGAGCAGGAACCGCCATTATAGCGCCCGTGCCGTATCCCATCATTACATAGTCGGAAATGTATATCGGAATTTCCTTGCCGGTAACGGGGTTTACGCCGGTAAGACCGTCTATCTTTACGCCCGTCTTGTCCTTGACAAGCTGTGTTCTTTCGAATTCGCTCTTCTTGCTGCACTCCGCCTTGTAAGCGTCAAGGTCGGCAATGTTCTTTATGGAATCCCTATACTTTTCTATTATGGGATGCTCGGGAGCGATAACCATAAATGTTACGCCGTAGAGCGTGTCGGGACGGGTCGTGTAGATGCGGAGCTTCTCGCCGTTTTCCTTGATGGAGAAGTTGACGAAAGCGCCTGTAGACTTGCCTATCCAGTTCTCCTGCTGGAGCTTTACGTTAGGCAGATAGTCGACCGTTTCAAGGCCCTGTAACAGCTTGTCGGCATATTCGGTGATACGCAGGTACCAAACTTCCTTGGTCTTCTGCACTATCTCGCTGTGGCAGATGTCGCAGTGACCGCCCTGTGAGTCCTCGTTTGAAAGTACGACCTTACAGCTCGGGCAGTAGTTTACGAGCGTCTTATCCCTGAATACAAGGCCATGCTCGAACATCTTGAGGAATATCCACTGAGTCCACTTGTAATAACGCTCTTCGGTGGTGTCGATGACCCTTGACCAGTCGAACGAGAAGCCTACACGCTTGAGCTGATTGGTAAATTTTACTATGTTGTTATCGGTGACCTTACGGGGATGAACGCCGGTCTTGATGGCGGTGTTCTCGGTGGGCAGACCGTAAGCGTCAAAGCCAATCGGGAACAGTACGTTGTAGCCCTGAAGCCTTCTCTTGCGGCTTACTACCTCAAGGCCCGAATAAGCCTTGATATGACCTACATGCATACCTGCGCCGGAGGGGTAGGGGAACTCTACGAGAGCGTAGAATTTCGGCTTGGTACTGCCGTTTTCAGCCTTGAATGTCTGATGCTCGTCCCAGTATTTCTGCCACTTACTTTCTATGGCAGAAAAGTCATATTTTTTCTCTTCCATTTTGCGAGTTGTCCTTTCATACGCCCGATATGGCGGTATAATTCAATTTCAACCTTTATTATAATACAAAAAAGGCTGTTCTGTCAAGTAAAGCGGCAACAGTAAATAAGTGTAAAATAAAGGTGAAATATGTAATTCACAGCGTGATGATTTACGATGAACCGATTTTTACATCGGAAGGGGTATAAACCGTTATGTTATCGGGGGTGACGGCGAATCGACGCAAGAATAACCGAATGATGATTTTTGATGATTTTAGATTTTCCCGACACGAAGGGAGAGATATTGCAAAAACTTGAAAATTATAGGAGGCTTTGGCGGCGGATTGCTTCGGGTGGATAACACCGTTCGACTTATCAGTGATAATATCAAATATAGATAATTACGTTATATACGATAGCTAATAGTTGAATTGGAAGTGTCACGAAAAGATGGGGAGGAAAGAAAATCGAAGAGGGTGGGATGACGGAAATAAAAGGAAGATAGAAAATAATATTTCAATTGCAATATTATTTCACAAATGATAGTGAAAAAAAGAAATATAACTGATTTTGGTATAATTAGTTATGAATGTAGGAGTGCGGAAAATCTCATTGATGGTGCGGATAGGGAGCAATCCATCCGGTAGTCGCCCGAATTTTTTTCGGGCAACAGACGCTCGCCTTTGACGAGGTGGGCAAGGTGGATAGTGCTTTTTGTAGGATAGCACTTCTCGGGTTCGCTATTCGAATTAATACACTTGTTAATATTAACGAGGGAAAGAACCAAAGAGACTAGGGTAAGGGACTTGACAGCCCCTCTCCCTATCTCTTAGGTTCTCTCCCTCGTGGCTCCCTCTTTCCTTACTTACACCCCCACCCCGTCGGGGTGTTGGATAAACTCGAATAACCACCGGAACATTGTATATCCTGTTAATGCAGGGACGCTTAACGCTACACGTCCGCATATTAGTACATATATCTCAGGTTAGTGGCGTTTTTTTGAAAGGTAAATGTCAGTGCAGTTGCACAGATACACTCACGAAATTATTAACGCCTTGTCAGTACGCAAAGTGTTTTCGGCGGTGTTGGTGCGAAGAATCCTCAATAGTTGGCTGAGCTTCGCTCAGCAACAGAAGCTCACCTTTGGCAAGGGGGGTAAGAATGTTGTGCGGGGCAAGGGATAGTGCGGGTTTGGGAGGGCTGGTGCGGATAGGGAGCAATCCCTCCGGTAGTCGCCCGAATTTTTTCGGGCGACAGCACCTCACCTTTGACAAGGGAGGCAAGTGTGGTGGTGTGGGGCGAAGGTTGTTGTCCTTTTGCGATGGTTGTGGGGATGGCAGTATTAGGTGCAACGGGAGGAGCAAGCTCCTCCCCTACGAAAAGTGGGTGGGATAGTGCGGAAAATCTCATTGATGGTGCGGATGGGGAGCAATCCCCACCGTCACGGCTCGGAATAGTTTTAGAATCGTAAAAGCAGGACTATCTGAATACTGTACAGCAAGCCGAAAAACCTCTACAGCCGTGCCACCTCCCCTTTTTCGAGGGGAGGCAAGGACATGGTGCGGAGCAAGGGATATTGCGGGATTGGGAGGGTTGGTGCAAGCGAGGGATGTGGCAATCCCTCAGTCTTGCGACAGATAAGGTTGAGAGGATATTAAATATACTTGAATCGCTGAGCAAGGCAATTTATGATAAGAAGTAGCCTTGTCGCAATCCAGCTCCCTTTACTCAAGGGAGCCAAGAATGTGGTGCAGGGCGAAGGGATAGTGCTTGGCAATATATTTCACTTGACCGGTGTCTGTAGGGCGCCGGTTTTTTGTATTATGTGCCGCATTTATGACCGTTCGTGCCGTTATAACAACCGTTCGTGCCAAAAAGTTGAAAATGAAAAGCGAATGAGTTATGATATAATTATAAAATTATAAGGGGAGAAGTATGCTCATCTGCGTTTACGATACCGCAAACGAGGCGGAGATACTGAAAGCGAAAATAACACAAATCGCAACGGCGGCATATCGACGAATTGCCTACAGGGTATGTCAGAGGTATGAGAGCTTTGCGAAGGAGTGTAAGACGGCTGACCTTATAATCGTGCTTGCCGACGGAGCGGACGGTATGGAGGGTGTTATTGCGGCGAAGAATGCCGACAGGGACACGCCTGTAATATGGCTGTCGGACGATGAGGGATTCGGGGCGCAGTCATACAGGCTTGGCTGTACCTATTTTCACAAGAAGCCGATACCGCTTGAAAAGCTCAAGGAGGCACTGCATAAGTGCAGGTGCATGGCGTAAGCACGGGTAAATCTACAGGAGGAAAAACATGAAGAAAAAATTTGTACGGCTCATAAGTGCGGTGCTGTCTGCGGCAATGACGCTGACGGCTGTACCGTTATCGGCATTTGCCGAGGGCGAGGGACATACGCATGACGGCGAGAGCAATGTCATCACGACACCGCTTGATTTCAGAGAAAAGACGGCGGACGAAAACGGTGTCGGCTGGAGCTGGGATCATGACACAAAGACGCTGACGCTTAACGGAGTGAACATTCAGGCGACAACAGAAGAGAATATGATGAGCGTCGTAACAGTCCCCGACGGTACGAAAATAGTGCTGAACGGTGAAAACACTATCGTACAGACCGATACCCTCGAAAGCGATACATACGTTCTCAGTGCCGTAAATAATAAAGAGGTCAATTGTGACGGCACAATGACGATCAGCGGCGACGGTGTGCTGAATGCAGAGAACCGCTCTACAGACAGTATGGCACGCTCTCTCGGCGGATCAATAATCCTGAACGGCGGTACAGTAAACGCAACAGGTACTGTAAAGACAAATTCGCTTGAAATACATAATGACGGTGTGCTGAACGCAAATGCGACAACTGCATCTTTTGAGGGTGTGGCTGTCAATGTCAGCGGCGGCATTACTGTTGACGGCAACGGCAGTCTTACTGCAGTAGGTTGTGCTAATGAATCTACGTTAAACAGTGCAATATTGCTTACCAGTAATTTCGGTGACAAAATTTCCGTCAGCGAAAACGGCAGTATTACTGTGCCTGAAAGTAACAAAGCAAGAGTCGGAATATACTACAGCGGAAACAACGGCGACGGAATGGATGCCGAAATAAGCGGCGGTAAGGTCACTGCTTATGGTGCTAAGTATGGCATTTACAAAGTAAACCTTATAATGAGCGGTACAGGCTCGGTTTACACTACGGGCGGTTCATACGCTATCGGTCAAACTGTACCGACAATAGACGAGGACGAATTTGTAGTAAAGGGTTCGACCGAGTCCAAGGCTTCAGAAAGCGCTGTAACAGGCGAGGTCAAGCTTAACGGCGGCTATTATGAGATTGACGGAGCAGACGCTAAGACTGTAGTTATAAAGCCTGATACTTCTCCCCGTATAATACTCGGAAAGCAGACAGGAATATTCAAGACGGAAGAGTATGAAATAATTGAAGGCATGACTGATACCAAGCTCAAGGGTACGGTTTACTTTGATATTACTCTGAAGAATATGAGCGATGAAGAGTTTGCAGACGCAAGAGGCTATTTCGGCGGCGATGAACCCGATTTATCAGCAAGCATAATCAAGACCGATTACGGCTGGGTGTGCATGGTCTGCGATACCGAGTTTTCGGTTACATACGACACTGATAATACTCTTACAATAAAGTGCGGAGATATTGTATCCAATACCGTTCAGGTAAAGTCGAATGCAAACCGTTTCAACAAGGTTACACAGGGTGACAACACAAACAGAACGGTTTTCTATACAAACACTTCGCAGGAAGAGAAGGACAATTACAAGCTTGTAAGCACCTATACGGTTGACAGTGAAAGCATAAGCTATAACTGGTACAGTACGAACAGTGCATACAGTGCAGATGAGCTCGGTGCGGCAGTATCCGGAAGCAACGGCGAATTCAAGCTTGCGGATAATATTCCTGCCGGAAATTATGTTCTGTATTGCGATATAACCTATTCAGACGGTGACAGCACAGAAACTGTTACAGAAAAATTTACATTTACATATAAAGTATGTGCACATGAAAACGGTTATTCCGACGGTAAATGCACAAACTGCGGAGCGTTATGTGATCACAGCAATATTGACATTAACACGGGTAAGTGTAACGAGTGTGCGCATCAGTTTGTTGCTACAATCAGCACAGACGGCAATGCGCCGACAGGCTATGACACGCTCGCAGACTGCCTTAACAGCATTACTGCCGATACCGGAAACTATGTAAAGATCTATCAGGATATCGGCGATGCATCGGCAACTGCAACTTTAGATACTATAGATGTAAAACACAATGTTATGATCGACCTTAACGGTCACAAGCTGAACAATATCAAGCTTGGGGTCAACAAAGACGTCACGCTTACATTAACCGGCACAGCGGGCAGTTATGTTACGCAGGTGTATGTTCGCAAAGGCGGCGGATCATTCATAATTGACAGCGAAGCAAATGTAGAATTTAATACAATTTTTGTTGAGGACAGTGCACGGCTTGCTGTAAACGATGGCGCAAAAGTAACTACAGAGCAGTTGACTGTGATAGCATCCGTGAATGATGACGGAACTACAACGACATCTGTAAAGCTCGCTACGGGAATGAAGTTAGGTGGGCTGACATATCATCGCCAAAACAATTCCGGAGTTCTGAAATTAGGCAATCTTCTTGATGTTACCCGGCAGGCACTGCGACGTGAAGATAACGGCAATTATCTTGATCTTTATAAAGAATATGGAAGTATGGGTTATTCCGTTGCGCTTACTGTTGTAGAGCATACTGACGCTGACCACAAATACAGCGATGGAACAGGCAAGTGCGAGGAGTGCGGAAAGCCCTGCGAGCATGGCGGCGATATAAACACGGACAACGGCATCTGCTCTGTTTGCGGTGCGGTTGTGTCTGTCGCAATCTATACAGATGCAAACGGAATCTCAAAGTATGTAGATACCGATGAGCTTGACTCTTTACTGAATGAATACAACGGAAGCGGTACGATAAAGCTGTTTAAGGATTATGATAATTCAAAAGCTCAGTATGACTTATACGGAGAACTTACAATTGACGTAAACGGACGCAGATTAAATATCCGGAGTATTACTCCTTGCAAAAACGGAAAGCTTACAATCAAAAACAGCGGCAATCCGGTTATGCTCGGTTGTAATGTATATCCGACAAACGACGCTTCATACGCCGGCGGTACGCTTATAATAGACGGCGATGTAGTTTTAGACACTTCGATCTATGTATATGATTCGAGTACGGTTATACTGAAAGACGGTACATATACTGCCGGACTTTACGCCAGGGACAGTAAGACATTATATGATATGCTCGGCGAGGGTAAGGCTTTCTTCAAGACTGACGGAACTCTTTTCAATGCAAGCGTTAAGGAAATATCAAGCAGTGAAACGCTGATAGTCAAAGACCACAGCCATACCTATGTTGACGGCAAGTGCGAGTGCGGATATGTTTGCCCTCACAGCGATGTTGACAGCAAAACGGGCAAGTGTAACGAGTGTGAATATCAGTATGCGGCTGTTATCGTAAAGGACGGGGCTGTAGCTTTTGTTTATAAGGAAACTGAGATGGAAGCGGCTTTTAAAGCGGCTGACAGTGAAGCAAACACCGGCTGTACATTAAGAGTATACAAGAATTATACAGGCAGCTATACAACACTCAGCGGTAAGTTCACGCTGTGGATCGCTGAGAAAGCCAATGTAGGTACGTTAACTGTTTCGGGAGATATAACCGTTACGGGATCGGGAAAAAGTAATAGTATTTATGGCGATTTCGATGTAGCGAACGGCGGTAAGCTGACATTTGACGAAAACTGCGGCGCTATGGGAACTGTGTCGGTAGGTGCAGGTACATTTGACTGCTATTGTTCAATCGGCATAACACTCAATATAAACGATGCAAGCAGTGACGTAATTCTTCACGGCGGATCTTTCAGAAAAATATGCTATAACGGCGGCGGGGACAGAGCAAACGCAGAAATACTGACTTTGTTGGCTGAGAACCGTATGTTTATGAAGTATCCCAATGCTGAGCCGATAGACGGCTCAAAAACACTGTTGAAAGACGGTCTTGCAACTGTTTTTATAGCATCACATGAAGATCACAGTTACGACAGCACAACGGGCAAGTGTACGATTTGCGGTAAGCGGTGCGGTCATACGGATGTTGACAGCAAAACAGGTGTATGCCTTACCTGCGAATATCAGCTTACTGCGGGCGTTTCGGGCGTGGGAACAGCGAAGTATTTCGATAATATAGACAACGCTTTTACTGCGGCATTATCGGCGGAAAACAACGGCTGTACGCTGACATTGTATAAGCACTGCGAGATCACACAGAGCGTAGAAATCGGTCAGGCAACGGTTACTGTCGATGTGAACGGATATTCACTCGGCGGAGAGGCGGATATAAGTGTAAATAACGGTGGTGTGCTGTACCTTAAGGACAGCAGGAAAAGCACCTACAACGGATGCATAGACGCACCTTTTAGTGTAAACGGCGGTACGCTTATAAACGGTACTGCAGACGGCGGCAGTTCAGCCGCAGATGTACTCAATTTAGTCATTAACAGTGCTAAGTGTGTCGAAATATACGGCGGCATATTTGAGAATGTTTATATTGCACACGCAAGCGGTGTAGCTTTATACGGCGGAAGGTACAACACCATCTGCGGCGAGGAAAGCAACAGCACACCTGTAAACACTCTGCTTGCAAAGGGTTATGCGTTTGCGACCTTAAACAGTGTCACACATCTCCCCGAAAGTATAGTTGACGGCAGTGCGAAGACGATCGGCGGAAGACTTACAAATGTCACGGTTGTAAAGCATACTCATACATACACCGAAACAAATACAAAGTGTGCGTGCGGTGCTGTGCTTTATGCAAAGGTGACATCAGCCGACGGTACTACTGACGAGTATTTTGACAGCATTGAGGAAGGCTTATTATATGCCGATAAGGCTGAAAACAAGGGCTGTGTTTTCACTCTTGTAACAAGCGGTAAGATCAATAGTAGGGTTACGCTGTCAAACGGTCAGTTTACTATTACCACAAGTAATTATGGTACTATCTATGATTACAACCAGACAATAACTATTGACGGTGCAGATGTTATTGCTGAAGGTTATATGTTCATCAGGTGCAAGGTTAATGTGAAGAGCGGATCTCTTACATTACCTGAGGGCTCAAGCGCCGGATTTGATAGTATTGCTATATCAGGCGGTACCGTAACTGTCAGCGAAGGCGTCAATGTTGACAATAATGCGGGCGCTGATAATTTATTTGTAAGCGAAGACGCAACTGACGCAAAGCTTACTATAGGCGGAGGTACTTACAGCAATATCAATCTCGGACAGTTTAAATTAAAGGACGTAATCGCAAGCGGTGTGCGTGTGATAAGCTACGACAATCCGACAGATCCGACTGCTGAGAAAACAGCAAAGGCTTTATTATACAGCGATATAGCCGAAAAAAATAATTTTGACTCCGAAAACAATACTGTAAGCTATTATCTGTTTACCAAGTGCGAGCATAAGAATGAGGACGGCAGTTATGCCTTTAATGAAGGCGTATGCAAATACTGTAACTCTGAGTTTGCCGCAAGCGTAAGCTATACAGACGGCGGCGAAAAGACAGAACTGTTCGGTGATATTTATGACGCTTTTGATAAGGCTAATGAGATAGGTACGGCTACTATAACGCTGTATAAGGATATTACAGACAGCGAAAGTAAACGGGACGTTACCGTTACGGGCAATGTAACGCTTGAACTGAACGGTAAAACACTGGGTGGTCGTTATGGCATAGCGCGTATATCGGTATCTGACGGTGGCACGCTTACTGTAAACGGCGATGGCGATATGGATACACCTATTTACGTTAATGAAAACTCAAAATTAGTCATTAACGGCGGTGGATACTTCAATTCTGTGTCAGTTAAAAAAGGAGGCAACGCAGAAATAGGCGGCGGCACTATACGAGGTCTGTCCGTTCGCGGTAACGCAAAACTCAGCGGCGGTAAATTCAACGACATCGAGATACTTAACGGCAATCTTGAATCTGTTCTGGCTGACGGTTATGCTTATAAAGTGGACGGCGGTGCATGGCTTTCAATTGCAGAACGTGCAGAGAGCGTTTATAGCAGTTTGAATAACAACGATAAACCGTTGAGTGTAGAAGAAGCGCCGATAAAGAGCGCAAGTATTGCGTGGTACGGCGGAGGAACTCCTGTTGTATACCGTAACGGAGCGAAAAATTTAGACGTCAATGTTACATACGAATTGGCGGACGCTTCAAAGCAGATAACCTATTCGGACTATGTAAACGGCAATAATCACAGTAAAGATTCTGAGTTTTCTGATAACTGGTATACGGTATTCGGTTATAAAATCGGTGAGATTGTAGCGGAAGACGGTGAGGTTGAATATTACACTGTACTGAAGTGTGACGGATACGAATATAAGTCGAATGTGCTTAAGCTTACACTTGCGACCTGCTCGCACCCGGAGGATAGCTTTACCGAGAAAAACAACGACGGAGGGGTATTCTGTGGTATATGTGGTCTCAGAATGGACGCTCAGGTAATAAAGGCTGACGGTGAGCCGTTAGGCTATGCGGATATAGAGAGTGCCATAAAGCTGGCACAGGAGAACGAGGGCAGCACTGTAAAGCTGATTTCTGAAGGAGTATCTACTTCTAATATATCCATTACCGTGACGGGCGGCAAGTTTACTGTTGACTTTAACGGTAAAGAGGTATATTATAATTCCGATGTCAAAGGCGGAGACGTGACTTTCACTTCTTCGGTAAAACAAGCCGATGCAGAAAATCTGCTAAGCACAATCAATGTAAACGGAGCTGACGCTAAGGTTACAATTGACGGTAAAATCAAGCTGGGAAGAGTAAGAACATTTAGCGGTACGCTTACAGTAAACAGTACCGATGGCTATATTGATGAACTGTCAACAGAAGGCGGAAAGACTGTTATAGACGGTGCAAGAATCGGTGCACTGAGAACTTTCGGCGGTGAAGCGGTCATCAATGATGTTAATGCCGATTCTTTAGCTATGTTTGACAACCGCTCCGGTGAAAGCGAATATAACATCTCTATCGTAAGCGGTAGGTTCGGCAGTTTCACTTGCAATGCAGACAGCGGTTATAATATAGGCAAGGTGATGGCGAGCGGAAGCAGCGTATTTGAAAAGGGAGAACCTTGTTATTATGACAGTGTTAAAAATCGGACCGAAGGTACTGATTTAGTCTTTGGTGTATGCGACCATAAAAACAATATGGGTCGTCCTAATTTAAACGATGCAAATGTTTGCAATTACTGCAATGAGGAAATCGTTGCAACTGTAAGCTATACGGCAAACGGCGGCGAAGAGACAGATCTGTTCAGCGATATATGCGACGCTTTTGACAAGGCTAATGAGATAGGTACGGCTACTATAACGCTGTGCAGGGATATTGCAGACAGTGAAATTGCACATGAAATAAATGTTACGGGCAATGTAACGCTTGCGCTGAACGGCAAAACATTGGGTGCTACGAATAAAGCAAATAAAATATATATTTGTGGCAGCACGCTTACCGTGAATGGAAACGGTAAAGTATGGAGCACAATTGAAGCTAAGCCGGACTCGAAATTAACCATTACAAACGGCGAATACAACGATGTGTATGCCCTTTCAGACAGTGAAGTGGTAATCCTGGATGGTATAATAGACTGCTTATCCGTTTATGGTACGGGTAAAGCAGAGGTCAGCGGCGGTAAATTCAAGTATTTGTTTATGTACAACGGCAAGGCAATCGAATCTGTACTGGCAGACGGTTATGCGTATAAAAATGCTGACGGCACTTGGCTTTCGATTGATGAGCGTGAAAAAGATAGCTATTTGGGCGGTTCTATAGGAGCGTTATCCGTAGAAGAAGCGCCGATAAAGAGTGCAAGTATTTCGTGGGCAGGCGGAGAAGCGCCTGTTATATACCGTAACGGTAAAAAGGCTGTAACTTTCGCGGCCGATGTGACATATTCGGGAGATAAAACACTCTATATTACCGGATGCTTAATTGACGGAACGGTAATAAGCGAAAAAACAGAATTATTAAACGGTTACTGTAGTTTATTCAGCAGTGAAGTTGATAAAGCGGTGGCAGAAGACGGAGAAATCCAATATTACTGCATATTTACCTATGACGGATATGATTATAAGTCGAATGCGGTAACGCTTACAGTAGCTACCTGCCGGCACCCCAGCGAAAGCGTAAAATGTGACGATAACGGTTGTGTATGCGTTATATGCAACAGAGCACTACTGGCTTCGGTAGAGCTGTCTGACGGCACGTTATCGTATTACGAAAACTGGAATGACGCTATCGGCGCTGCCGAGGAAAGCGAAGGCTGTACATTAAAGCTGTTAGACTACAGTGGTGTTAATGATGGTGAAATATTTGACATAAGCAAGGGTAGATTTACCGTTGATTTAAATAGAAATGACGGCACCACAACATTTGCATTTGATGTCAAGGGCGGAGATATAACGTTTACGGCATCGCAAGCAGCCTCAAGTTCACTTACCGGTGTAACGGTATCGGGTGAGAATGCCAATGTTTTAATTGACAGTAAAGCCACATTGAATTATTTAGTTGTAAGTTCTGGAAAGGTTAGTGCCGATGGTGCTAATATCGGCGCAATAACGATAAACGGCGGAGACACGGTCATCAATGATGTTAATGCCGATTATTTAAGCATGAAAGCAGACACGACCGGTGGAAGCGGATATAATGTCTCTATAGTAAGCGGTACGTTCAACATCTTCACTTGCGAAAATGAAAGCAATTATACTTTAGGCAGGGCAATTGCGAGCGGAAGCAGAGTTATAGGCTTAAATGCGATTGTCGGTTCAGGTTTCAAATATGCTGAAATTCAGAGCATGACCAAAGCCAATTATCTTAATGTTATAAAGTGCGACCATAAGGACGAAAACGACAGTTATGCGCTTGACGGAAACCTTTGTCCTTACTGCAATGAGGAAATCGCCGCAACTGTAAGCTATACGGCTGACGGAAGCGAGCAGACAGATCTGTTCAGCGATATTTATGACGCTTTTGCCAAGGCTAACGAGGCAGGTACGGCTACTGTAACGCTGTATAAGGATATTACAAACAGCGAACTTACACAGGGCGTTACCATTACCGGCAATGTAACGCTTGCACTGAACGGTAAAAAACTGGGTGGCACTTTTGCTTTCAACGCACCTGTAGAAGTATCCGACGGCGGTATGTTTACCGTAGGCGGCGATGGCAAAATGCGGATGCCTATTAAAGCTTACGCAAACTCAAAGTTAATCATCAACGGCGGTGAATTCACATCGGTGATGGTTTACATAGACGGCGACGCAGAAATAGGCGGCGGCGTTATAGACGCTCTGACCATTATTGGTAACGCTAAAGCAAAAATCAGCGGCGGTAAATTCTACAACATCGAGATAGCAAACGGCAGTCTTGAATCTGTTCTGGCTGACGGTTATGCATATAAAAAGGACGGCGGTGCATGGCTTTCAATTGCAGAACGTGCAGAGAGCGTTTATAGCAGTGTGAATAACGACAATAAACCGGTGAATGTAGAAGAAGCGCCGATAAAGAGCGCAACGCTTAGCACAGAAATAAACAAGCTGTATCGCAACAGCAACGCAAACCCCACGCTGAAGTTCAACCTTGCTCTTGCTCACGGCTCGAACCTGAACGACTCGTATGTAAGTAAGAGATACGGTATAAACTCCTATGTAAGCGGAGATATAATTTATAGCAGCTTAAGCGCACTTGTAAAGGACGCTAAATTGTCGGCAGACGAAATAATTGATAAGGCAGGCGACAGCGATGCTGCCGAGATATACTTCGTAGTTACTACCGGTGACGGCTATGAAATAAAGTCGAACACTGTAAGCATAGACCTTGTTGACTGTGATCATTCTCAGGTGGTCGATCCTACAGCGGACAAGGAAACCGCAGGTAATATTACCGAGCCGACATATTGCGAGATATGCGAGAGCAAGTTCAATGCAAAGATAACAAAGGGCGACGATGTCAAGTATTATAATGATCTTGACGAGGCTGCGAAAGACGCTCAGAAGAGCGAAAACGAGGGCTGTACCTTATATCCGCTTTATAACAAGAACGGATACGGCGGTCAGTTAGTCATAACCGAAGGTAACTTCACGCTCAAGTACGCAGTTCGTACAGCGTTCTCACGTCCGATCATCATAAACGGCAAGGCAAAGCTGACGGTTACGGGACGTTGTGCGGTGACAGCGTTTGAGAATCAAGACGCATTCATAGTGAGGGGCGGTGATGTCACATTTGACGGGCTTGCAACAGGCAGCAATGTGACCATAAACGGCGGAAATGTTACAATGGCCGCAAACAATATAAATTGCCTTACTATAAACGGCGGTAATGTATCCATTTCGTCAGGTGGGTTTGCCGAAATCGTAACTACGGTCAGTGATAAGGTGATAGCCGATTATATCGATCACGGCTTCTGGGTACAGGACAGAGGAACAAAAGAGTGGATAGATATATACAGTCTTAATAAGGCAACGGCATCATCGACAAACGGACTTACGGTACGGTTGTGTCCGATGCAGATAATCAAGCCGATTGATACTGTATATTACACCAACGGTTATTATCCCGACGGTATACCGTCACTTCAAATAAGCGCAGTGCCGTGGTATTCAGGCGAGGTCGACGCAAAAGTTGCTTATCAGTGGATCGCCATTGATGAAAACGGCTACGAAACAGTGATAGAGGGCGCTACAGGCGAAACGCTGTCGCTCGAAAATCTCACAACGGGCAGGTACTACTGCAGTCTTACCTACAGCAATGCTACAACGGCGGGAGTTTCGATGAAGTCAGACGTTGTAACGGCTACGATAACCGAATGTGAGCATTCCGGAGGAGAGGCTACCTGCACCAAAAAGGCAAAGTGTGAAATATGCGGTGCGGAGTATGGCGAACCTCTCGGTCACGACTATGTTGTAATCAACATAGTTGAGCCTGACTATCGCAACGAAGGCTACAGCGTATTTGAATGCACAAGATGTAAGGATTCATATATCGGAAACCGTGTTCCCGTAAAGCCTATTCCCGATGTGGAAGAAATAGCGGTTGAAAAGACGACATACAATGAAGTCGATATAAGCTGGAAGAATATAAGCGGCGTTGACGGATATTATGTCGAATGCTATGTCGGCAATCAGTGGAAGCAGATCGGCTTCAGCACGGACGGCGACAGAGTAGCGGCAAAGCTGAGCGGTCTTTCTGCAGGCCTTAAATATAAGGTAAGGATAGCGGCTTATGCAGGAAGATTCACCGCCAAATTCAGATGTTTCTATGTTGATACTGTTCCTTCTCCCGTATGGAATATAAATACGGTGAAGGCTACCGATGAAACGGTAAGAATAAGCTGGAGCAGAAACGCCAGAGCGGACGGCTACAAGGTAGAGTGGTACATTAATAATCAGTGGTCCGTAAAGACTGTTACCGGCAACAATAATATATCGGCGGTTATAGACGGACTTTGTGCAGGAACACGATATAAAGTAAGGGTAAGCGCATATAAGGGTGACCTTTACAGTCCGTATACATATGGCTATATCAATACGCTCCCGTCAAAAGTTACGGGTATTACGCAGACAGTCACATCTTCTTCGTTTACGCTTACATGGGATAAGAACGAAAGTGCGGACGGTTATACCGTTCAGTACTATGCAGACGGTAAGTGGAATGAAAAGACGCTGACCGGCAATAAAAAAACTACCGTTACAATAGGCTCGCTTAAGGGCTACAAAACCTACAAGGTCAGAATAAAGGCTTATAAGGGTGAGCTTCAGAGTACATTCGACGATATTTATATCACTACCGCTCCGACAAAGGTCAGCGGTCTTAAGGTAAAGAGCGCAGTTGACTCAAAGGCAGTAGTTATATGGAACGCGGATACAAACGCTGACGGATATAACGTAGGATATTATATCGGCGGTAAGTGGGTCGAAAAGACCATAACCGATAATAAGACAGCAATGGCTGTGCTTGGCGGACTTACACCTTACAGCACATGTAAAGTAATGGTAAGAGCGTATAAGGACAATCTGTACGGCGATTACAGCTATACTACGGTTACTGCAGTGCTTTCACCGGTAACCAATATCAAGGTTGTATCGGCAAAAAGAAACTCGATAACCGTTAAGTGGGGTAAAAACGCCAGTGCAGACGGATATAAGGTTGAAATTTACAAAGGCGGCAAGTGGGTCAAAAAGACGTTAAAGGGCAGTACGAATGCTACTGTCACTATTGGCGGACTCAGGGCCGGAAGCGTGTATAAGGTAAGGATTGCGTCTTATAAGGGTGCAAATACAAGCACTTATACTTATGCAAATGTGAAGACAGCCAAATAAGCTGACAGTAAAAAAAGAGAACACCGGGCGACCGGTGTTCTTTTTTGTGTATCAGATGCGTTTTTACTATAAGAACAAACTGAGCCGTAAGCAAGGGTGCTTACGGCTCGATTTGCATAATTATAACGTTAATATCCGCCGGTAACGTAACCTTAGCCGAGCTGAAACAGCCGGAACGGCGAATTTGGTGCGGCTCACAGCCGCCGCTTACTTGAAGTATCTGTGCAGCAGACCCTCGAAAGCTTTACCGTGACGGGCCTCGTCCTTAGCCATCTCGTGAACTGTGTCGTGGATAGCGTCAAGATTCAACTGCTTTGCTCTCTTTGCGAGGTCGAGCTTGCCCTGTGTAGCGCCGTGCTCTGCGGCAACTCTCTTTTCAAGGTTTTCCTTAGTCGATGCACTTACAACATCGCCTAAAAGCTCTGCAAACTTTGCAGCGTGTTCAGCCTCTTCCCAAGCTGCCTTTTCGTAGTAAAGACCTACCTCGGGGTAACCTTCTCTGTGAGCGGCTCTTGCCATAGCGAGATACATACCTACCTCTGTGCATTCGCCCTCAAAGTTAGCCTTTAAGCCTGCAAGAATCTCTTCATCCTCAACTGCCTTTGCAACGCCTACCTTGTGCTCGTCTGCAAATACAAGCTTATCGTTTTCCTTAAGCTCTGTGAACTTGCTGCCGGGAACCTTGCACTGGGGGCAGAACTCGGGAGGTGTATCTCCCTCATGAACGTAACCGCATACCGGACATACCCACTTTTTCATAGTAAATTACCTATCCTTTCATAGTAATAAAATCTTTATTTTCTTATTGTTATTAGCAAAATCAGTAACGTTTACTGATTCGTTGATTTTATTATAACCGATACTTCGGCATTTGTCAAGAGGTTTTTGAAAATTTTTTTGTAAAAATTAGGTTAGTTATGGCTTACTAAAAAGGGCGAGGTTTTGGAAGGGTTGGTGAGGGACGAGTTGTGATTGTGAACGCTTAGAAGTTTTAGGGATAGAAGTTCTATCAACTTCAATCCCCACCGTCTTGACGGCAGACCGACTTAGTAATTATAAAAGTCGGATATATCGCATAAAAACGCTGTAAAATTAGGCTTGTGCCTTGCCGTCAAGCCACCTCCCCTTTTTCGAGGGGAGGCAAGGGTGATAGCGATTTGCTACATTTTGCGAAACCGGCAAAGTGTTTATAAGCCAAGTTTGGTGTTTGCAGTTTATATGCGGTTGTGATGAATTGTAGGAATATTCGTAGGGGAGTGGGCTTGCCCCTCCCGAAACATCATTGCAATTATCAAAAATCAAGTTAATATATAAAAATGAAAATTTGATTGCAATCCGCTATTGATGATTGATAGATTAAAAACGCTGAGAAAATCAATAACTACGGTGCAACGGGAGGGGCAAGCCCCTCGCCCTACGAAAAGTGGGTGGGATAGTGCGGATACAGAATCATATCGGAGAATACAGATGTTAGCATTACGAAAAGTGAGAGGAATAATGCGGTTTTGGAAGTTTAGGGCGGCTTGGGAGGAGAATTACCGTTTTCAGCCGAATAAATGCCTTTTGTGCCTTTTAATTGCAATTGCCGAGAAAAACGATTATAATTAATATGTGAGAATATGGTTATAATTACGGCTAAGAGAAAAGGAGAGCTTATGAGAAAAACAAGCGAAAAGATATTACGGACACTGCTTGCGGTATCGGTGCTTGCAACGGCGGTGCTTTCGAGCGGTTGTCTTGACGATGAGGAGATTTCCGACAGCACGGCAAGCGACAACAGGCAGACGAGTGACGGCGGCAATGCGGAAAGCAGTGAAGGCAGTGAAGGCAGTGATAATAAATATGAGGAAAGTGTTACGGGCAGTCGTGCGTCAAAGCTGACGTTCAGCGGTTCGGACGGGATAAGCATTACGAGAAAACAGCGTGAAGCCGAAAAGCCTATGGGCGAGGACGGCACACAGACGGTATTCGTATATATGTGCGGAAGCGACCTTGAAAGCGAGAACGGGCTTGCGAGCGGCGACATTGAGGAAATGATCGCAGGGTCAAAAAGCGAGAACGTGAAGTTCGTCATTCAGACGGGCGGTGCCGGAGCGTGGGCGGATACATACGGCATCTCTGCCGAAAAGACACAGCGTTATGTTGTAACTGGCGGAGAAATAAGCCTTATCGATGAAAAAGAATCTGTCAATATGGGCAAGGAGGACGTGCTTGTCGATTTTCTCAGCTGGGGTATAGAAAACTATGCGTCGGCTAAAATGGGGCTTATCTTCTGGAACCACGGCGGAGGAAGTATAAGCGGCGTGTGCTTCGACGAGCTTAACGAGAACGATTCGCTGTCGCTTGAGGAGATAGACACTGCACTTACCTCAATATACGATAAGATGACGGATAAGTTTGCGTTCATCGGCTTTGACGCTTGCCTTATGGCAACGATCGAAACGGCGAATATGCTTGTTCCGCACGCAGACTATATGTTTGCGTCTGAGGAAACGGAGCCGGGCTACGGCTGGGACTATACCGAGATAGCAGGCTTTATGGAAAGTAATCCTACAGCGGATACAGCAGAGCTTGGAAAGACGGTCGCTGACAGCTTTATGGCATCGTGCGAGGCTATCGGCGCAGGCGGCGAGGCTACGCTTTCGATAACGGATCTCAGCCGAATAGACGAGCTTGTAAAGGCAGTGAATGACGCCGCCGAGGAAATGAACGATATTTCTTCTGACCCTGCACTGCTTGCAAATGCGGTAAGAAGCATCTATAACGTAAGAGCATACGGCAGTAACAACGATACAGAGGGATATACCAACATGGTGGATCTCGGCTCTATGATAGCGGCTACGGTATCGGGCGACAAGGCGGACAAGGTTATGTCGGCACTGGAAAAGGCGGTAGTGTATAACATCTACGGCGAGGACAAGGACGGCTCAACAGGGCTTTCGACCTACTATCCGTTCGGCGTTTCAGGCTCTGCCGAGCTTGCCACATTCGGCAAGGTGTGCGTAAGTCCGTACTATATGACGTTTGTTGACAGAATCGCATACGGCGCACAAAACGGCAGTACGGACGGGTACAGCGGTGAAAAAACATGGCTTGCGGACGGTGCGGTGTACTGGAGCGACGGGGATTATTCCGACTACGAGAGCAACTGGGAACATTACAACAACAAGACCGACAATATGGGCTTTTGCGGTGATAAGAGCAGTGTGCAGATAGATGTCGGCCCTGTGCTTGACGATGAAGGAACGTTCTACTTCAATGTTACGGACGATACTATAAACAACCTTGCGAGCGTAAACTGCTCGGTTTACCGTGTTGACGAGGAAACGGGTGAGCTTATCGAATTCGGTGTTGACCAGAGTACAAAGGTCGATTTCTCATCGGGACTGGTCGAGGATAATTTCAGTGGGCAGTGGTATATGATTGAGAATAATCTTATCCCTATGTTCATAGTAGAGAAGAACGGAAACAGCTCGGTTTACACATCTCCCGTAAAGCTCAACGGCAAGGAAACAAATCTGCGTATAGCTATGACGCAGGACGGCAATGCGTATGACATAACGGCGCTTGGAACATGGGACGGCGTAAACGAAAACGGCGAGTCGGCAAGAAGCGTTGTTCCGCTTAAAGAGGGCGATGTCATAGTGCCGATATTCAACACCTACGACAGCGAGGGTAACTTTGCAGGCAAAGCCGAGGGTGATGAATGCACCTACAGCGGCGACAATATGATAGAGTTTGTCAATCTGCCTGCAGGCGACTACAGATACAGCTTTGTTATAAACGACATTTACGGAAATGTGTGCTATACAGGCTTCACGGTGTTTACGACAGATGATGACGGGAATGTGTTCTTTACGCCGGAGGAATAAGCAGGACGGCAAGCCGTATCAAGCGGACGCTTCTCTTTTATGGTAAAATAAATTCAGTCGGAAAGGCGGAAGAAGGCTGTAAGGGGGAAAACAGATGAGTGAGATAAACGAATGGTATATGAATATTCAGAATATCGTTGACGACATAGACAGGTGTATAAAAAGCGGCAAGGACGAAAGGCTGACACTCGGCAGGCTGTCGCAGACGCTTGGCTACTCGGAATACTATGTTTCAAGGAAATTCAGCGAAGTATCGGGAATGAAGCTCAGGGATTATATGAGATACCGCAGGCTTGCTTTTGCGCTGAGGGAACTGAGAGATACCGACAAGGGCATACTTGATATTGCGCTTGACTATGGCTTTACATCTCATGAGGCGTTCACAAGGGCATTCAAAGTGGCATACGGAATTACTCCGAGCGCTTACCGCTTACATCCTGTACCGGTAATTCTCCGCACGGCTATAAGACCTTTCGACTGCTATCTTTTAGGCATAGGAGGAACAGGTATGGCACAGACAAACAGTGATATTAAGGTGTATTTCGTAACTATCCCGGCTCATAAATTCCTGCATATCAGAAACTACGAGAGCATAGGGTATTACGACTTCCGGGAAAAGCAGAGTCACATTCCCGGACAGGACTGCGAAACGATATGCGGACTGCTTGACAGTATCAAGGGCAAGCTCGACGATATGGGCGGCGATGAGGCGAACAGCGGAAGCGGTCAGGTGATGGCGTACATAAACGAGCCTGAGGGAAGAATATGCAGCTGGGGCATTCCGCTGGCTGAGGCTTACGGCGTAAGGCTTCCTGCCGACTACAGCGGAGAGATACCAAGGCAGATGCAGATCATGGACGTGCCTGAGGGCGAGTATAGCGTATTTGAACACGGACCGTTCGACTTTCAGACCGAAAACAGTGCGGTTGAAGCAAAGATAGAACAGGCTATGAAAGACTTTGATTATGAAAAGTCGGGCTATGAGCTTGACAAAACGCAGGGCAGGGTGTTCTACTTCTATCACGACTGCAGGAGATACTGGAAGTATATAAGGCCTGTGAGGAAAACCGGATAAACGGAAAACCGCCTTTTAAGCAGGGCGGTTCTTCGGATTATGCAGGGCGATGCACTTGACACCGGCTTGATTTTATGTTATATTATAGATACAAAAAGAGGGAAACGACAGACGGTCGCTCCCATAAAAGTGGTTTTGAAATAACCGCCTCAGTTTGGTAGCGAGGGCGGTTATTTCTTTTTATTAAAAGAAATGATTGTGAATATCATAACTGTGAAAGCAGTAAGAAATATTCCTATCTGTGTTAAATCACTTAGCGTTATGTACACAGCTTCACCTCCTTTCAAAGCGCTTTCGCACTTCGGGAGATGAATTGACCGCCTGACGTCCAAGGTTTCCCTCGTGAATATTTTAGCATATTATCGGGGGGAATGCAACTTTTCCGGACTTGACACCGGCTTGATTTTATGTTATATTATAGATACAAAAAGAGGGAAACGA
>ERZ772831.970-NODE-970-length-28838-cov-22.226349_pt1 | contig 28838 bp, 17 predicted proteins | sample MGYA00580858_ERZ772831 | MGnify/ENA primary metagenome ERZ772831 (study PRJEB29015, sample SAMEA2737694) | human gut metagenome | biome: human gut; feature: human-associated habitat; material: faeces | place: China | collected 2012 ... | reverse complement strand
CCGACCCTCTGCTTGTAAGGCAGATGCTCTAAACCAGCTGAGCTAAGCGCCCTTACTTTTCGTAAGCGGTTGCAAAGGTACTACAAATATTTGATTCCACCAAACTTTTTCCCGTTTTTTTTCAAATTTCTCAAAAAATACATGAAAAGAAGGCACTTTTCACGGGGAAAAGTGCCTTCTTATAGGGAGATTACTCTGCAATCTGAACGGTTGCACGACGATTATAAGAGTTTGGCTTCAACTCCTTCACACCGCCGTTTGCCTTGATTTCGATGTTATTCTTATCCACACCCATCTTCACAAGCTGCTTTGCCAACTGCTCAGCACGCTTCTGAGAGAGTTTCTGATTGAATGCCTGAGAACCTGTAGCACAGTCAGCATAACCGGTAACCAGCAATTTGGTATCATTCTCTTTCGCAAACTCAGCAAGAGCCTTCACATTTACCAAATCCTTCTTGGATGCAATAGAAGACTTGCCGATATTGAAGAACACAGAAAGTGGAGTGTTGGCGAATGCAGGAGCAGCAGCCTCTGTCTTGGCAGCAGCATCATTCTTTGGCTGGTTCTCTACCAGCTTCTGCAAACGCTCATTCTCTGCATTGGCATCTGCCAGGGCTGCATTCAAGGCATCAAGCTCTGACTGATGAAGTGCATTGACTGCATCCATATCCGGAGCCTTCTTCCATTTTGCACTACCCAGGTTGAAGGTCAAGCCCACCTCGGCATAGAAATTGTTGCAACGGCGCTTCCAGCTCTGGTCGGCTACACCCTTGCAGTTGTCGATGTTATGATCGAAGGTATTCACGCCTGCCTCCACAAAGACGCTGGTCTTCTTGGCTACCTTCCAGGAAGAGTGAACACCGGCACTATAATCCAGGGCGTATGTGTTATAGGTCATCGAACGACCCACACCGGCACCGGCAAATGCCATCACATCCCAGATGCGGTTTTCTCTGTAGCCCTTGAAAAGATTGCTCAGGTTGAACATCACCTGCTCGTTCAATGCCCAATACTTGTTGCCATTGCCTTCGTTGGTACCATCGTTCCAGTCGGCATCCACCTTTTTGCCCCAGATGCCTTGAAGCTTGGTACGGAGACCGATGCTTGGTGTAAACCACTTACCGATGGCAAGTGATACACCTGGATTAGAGCGGAACTTCTTGAATGGACTCTTCGCCATGCCATGTCCTCTCTCCTCGGCAGAATACCAGGCATTCCAGTCGGCACCTACCTGCACGAACCAATTGCTTGCAAAAGAATTGGTGGCAATACTATACTTTTCATCAGGAGTCACGTCCTGAGCAAAACTTCCCATTGTAACGCTAGCCAAAGCCAGCATAGCTAATAACTTTTTCATTTCTTTCTGATTTTAACTTATGGTTTACCTATACTATAATTATATATACATTATTATATATACACCTTATTATATATGTACATTATTATATATCCGCCCGCTCTATCCCAAAAGATGCTCTATCTCCTGCTGCTGCAGGATGCAAAGCACCGACTTGCCGTCGGGGGTGTAGTTCACATTCTCGCAGGCGAAAAGTCCGTTCACCAAACCCTCCATCTCGTCGTTGCTCAACACCTGTCCATGAGGTATAGCTGCCTGGCGAGCCAGCGAGAGTGCCAGGGATGTATTGATTTCTTCCATGGCAGATACACCTTTCTCTACAGCACTCGCCACCATATCCTGTACCAGTTTTACGGGATTCATTCCCTCCAATCCGGCAGGCACTGAGTTGACGGCATAACTGCCACCACCCAAGTCTTCCAATTCGAAGCCCATCTCGTTCATCTCGGGCAATATCTTTTCGAAGATAACCTTCTCCGACATCGGAAACTGAACCACTTCCGGGAAGAGAACCTTCTGAGAATGGAAGGTGCGATCCTTCAACTGGCGCAGATACTGCTCAAAGAGGATGCGCACATGGGCACGATGCTGGTCGATAATCATCAGACCCGATTTCACGGCGGTCATGATATACTTACCCTTATACTGATAATGAGAAGGAGATTTCTCTGCAATGATACTGCTTGGCGAAGTTCCTTCACTCGCTTCCTGATCCGGATTATCAAAAAGTTCCATCGTATGCTGCTGTTCATCCTGGTCTTTCAGCCCCTCGTAGAGCTGCTCCCAGTTCTGGTCAACCTCCGGTTTGGTGCTCGAAGGTCCCGGAAAACCGGCACCCACAGGCTTGGCATTGGAAGAAGAATGAACCTTGAAAGGATTGTAGCTAGGATTCAGACTGATTTTCGGAGCCGGCGTGGATGCAGGAACTTCAGGATTGTAAACAGGAATCTCCGGTTTATCCTCAGTATCGAAATCGATGGTAGGCACATCATTGAACATGCCGATGCTTTCCTTCACTGCCGCCGAGAGAATCTGCCAGATGGCCTGTTCGTTCTCAAACTTGATTTCGGTCTTGGTAGGGTGAATGTTGACATCAATGTCTTTTGGGTCTACCTCGAAATAGAGAAAGTACGGCACCTGCTCGCCCAGCGGAATCAGCCGGTCGTAAGCCGCCATCACAGCCTTGTTGAAATAAGGGTGCTTCATGTATCTTCCGTTGACAAAGAAGAACTGATGAACTCCCTTCTTGCGTGCCGACTCAGGCTTGCCCGCAAACCCAGTCACCTTGCACATGGTGGTTTCCACGTTCACTGGCAGCAGGTCGTGATTAAACTTCTTTCCGAAAATATCCAGAATGCGCTGGCGCAGATTCGCCGCACGAAGATTGAACACCTCGGTGCCATTGCTGCGCAGGGTAAAGGTAATCTGCGGATTCACCAGGGCAATGCGCTCAAAGGCAGTCAGGATATTATTCAGTTCGGTGGCGTTCGACTTGAGGAACTTTCTTCGAGCCGGAACATTATAGAAGATGTTACTCACCGAGAAGATGGTTCCCACGGCACAGGCACAAGGTTCCTGCCGTTCGTATCGGGATCCTGAGATGGCAACCAGCGTACCTATCTCGTCACTATCCTGTCGGGTTTTCAGTTCCACCTGCGCCACTGCGGCGATAGAGGCGAGAGCCTCACCACGGAATCCCATGGTGCGGAGTGCAAAGAGATCATCTGCCTTGCGGATCTTCGAGGTGGAATGACGCTCGAAAGCCAATCGGGCATCGGTCTCCGACATTCCCTTGCCATCATCAATGACCTGGATATTGGTGCGACCGGCATCCACCACAGATACATGGATATTCCGGGCGCCTGCATCCACAGCGTTCTCAACCAGCTCCTTGATTACGGAAGCTGGACGCTGTATCACCTCTCCTGCCGCTATCTGATTGGCAACAGAATCGGGTAAAAGTTGAATGACATCACTCATCGTCGTTTAGATTTTAAAATAAGAACTATACTATCGAACACCTGGTTTCTTCTTGGCTCTTGCCTTGGAAGTCTTCTGCTTTGCCGAAACCTTGGAAGATACCACCTTAGGCTCTTCTACTAAGTCTTTTTCCTTTTCAGGCACTTCTACCGATGCGTTTTTCTGAAGCGTCTGAAGCGGAGCCTGATGGCGCTTGATTTCCTTCAGCTCGGAACCCTTCGCCTTGCCGCGCCATACAAAGATGTCGTTTTTATCCTTAGGACGGATATCTTCGAACCAGGCAAAATTAGGCAGTTTATATTTGGCTGGCGGAATCTGGGTCATCGGATACATCGTACTGGTAAACTTGTTGGTCCAAATCTTGTCCAGCTTGCGTGCCGCTCCCAGATACATACGCATGGTATCGGTCTCCAGATAATTGAGACCCACCAGCGAACTGTCCTTGTCGTTAGTCATGTAATACACGGTCTGCACATTACCGATGGCTTCCGACATCTTCATCTCGCCCTTGTCGAAATAAGACTTCATCTCGCTGGATGTAATCTGATTGAAGTGCTCCTTGTCGGGCATCTGTTCGATGGAAAGTGCCTGACGCAGCACATGGGCAAAGCGGATAGTGGAATCAGCCATATATACCTTGATTTCCTCACCCAGCAACTGGCGATTGAGATTCCAGGTAATAGGATCCTTATACATCGTCATGCAGGAGTCCTGGGAATTGAATACCAGGGAATCACATACTGCCTGGATGTCATTGCGGAAGGCACGTACATGAGGATAGGCATGCACCTTGCGGTAAACGGAATCGGTATTGATGTTGAAAGTGTAGATGCGCATCGTATCCGAATGCATCCACAAGGTATCTTTCTGCGAATAGTCGACAACAACAGGATTCTTGGTTGCGAATCCCTTACCGGTTTTCTCGTTATATCGGAGATAGTTGCATGTCAGCGTATTCTTATTCTTCTTATCCACATACACCACATTGCCATAACCCGTGCTCTCGCCATTCTTTACATAGTAGAGACTGTCGCCGGTGATGGACTTGTCCTTATCCACCAGCGTAGATCGGCCAAAGAGCTTCGCCTTATCGGTCTTGGTATCATAGTAACCATCGTGGGTATTCACCACGCTGGCACCCGAGATAATCCGAGATGGTCCCACCAGATGGGCAGTGGATGTAGGTACGTCATAATACAAGGTATCGGTGGTAATCACATCCTTGCCGCTGCGCAGCTTTACGTTGAAAACAAACTTTGCCTCTCGGGTCTCGGTGTGATACTCTCCCCAGTCGGAAACCAGCTTATCCTTGCCGTCAATCAGCGTACCGCCGTCGAAGAAGTTAGCCATGTTATACAGACGGTCGAAATCCAGACTGTCGGTAAGCAGCGTCTGTCGGCGATGGCGCAGCACCACGTTCTTGCGGGCATGCATCATCTGCATCATTCCATCGTAATCAGCCCTTTCGCAGGTAAGCGAGAGGGTGTCTCCCTGGCGATAATGCACATGACCGAATGCCTTCACCGAGTTGGAACCCTGATAGAAATAGGCACTGTCGCAGGTGAGGTGACCGCCCTGATGCATGAAGGAAACCTTGCCCTTCACAATCTGGGCATCCGGATTGTTGCCATACATGTCGTAGCGCAGCTCATCGGCATGGAGAAGATAGACTCTGTCTCCCTGAGGGCGCTTCTTGTGCTTCCTCTTAGGTGCCTGCATAGCTAGCACCAAAGAAAACCCAAATAGGCATAGAATCAATGCGAAAAAGATTCTATGCCCGTTCTTGATATTATTATAATGTCTGTTACTGATCATTTAACCCAACCTTGATATTCAAATTTGCAATCTTTGTAGCGGTCGTTCATGCGAACGTAGGTCCTCTTAATCTTGTCGACTACCCAATCATGCAAAGTCTTTTCTCTTTCCTTGGCAAGTACCACGTCCTTCATCACCTGGAAGTCCTCGGTGATGGTGGCTCTGTGACCATCTACACGGCTCACCAGCTTAATCAGGGCGCAAGTGGTCTTGCCCTTGCTGTTTACCATGGTGAAAGGCGCTGATACCTGACCCACCTTCATGGTGTCTACCACGCGTGCCACCTCGGTAGGAAGATCCTTCATCTGGAACTTAGAGGTGCGGTCGGCAGAAGTGGCATTTGCCATCAGACCTTTGTTGTTTCGGGTATCCTTATCGTCAGACAAGGCACCTGCTGCATCCTCGAAAGAGAATTTCTTGGCACGGATGTCGTTGCCGATGGAATCCAAACGACCGATTGACTTGTCGATAGCCTCCTGAGAAACCACTGGCTTCAGCAGAATGTGACGGCACTTAATCTTGTCACCGCGCTTGTCGATGAGCTGGATAATATGATAACCGAACTCCGACTCCACAATCTTGGAAATCTTCTTCGGGTCGGTTAGGTTGAATGCCACGTTGGCAAACGCTGGGTCCAACATACCTCTACCGATATAATCCATCTCTCCACCCATGCGGGCAGAACCCGGGTCTTCACTATACAGACGAGCCAAGGTTGCGAAAGTGGTCTCACCCTTGTTCACACGGTCGGTGAAGTCACGCAACTGGTTCTTGACACGGTTGATTTCCTCCATAGGAATACGAGGCTGCATGGTGAGAATTTCCACCTCCACCTCAGTTGGCACGAAAGGAATGCTGTCGGCTGGCAAGTTGTTGAAATACTTGCGCACCTGGGCAGGCGAAACCTTGATATCCTTCACCAGTTCCTGCTTCATCTTCTGGATGAGCTGCTGGTTCTTGAAATCATCGTGCATCTGCTGGCGCATCTGGGTAACGCTCTGCTTGCGGTATTCCTCCAGTTTCTCACGCGAACCAATCATGGAAATCCAGTGATTGATCTGGTCGTCGATGCCCTGCATCACTTCCGATTCAGAAACCTCGATACTGTCGATGGCTGCCTGATGGAGGAAGAGTTTCTGCACGGCGAGCTGCTCCGGAATGGAACAGTCAGGGTCGCCAGCATATTTGATTCCTTCTGCTTCAGCCTGAAGTCGAGTCACCTCGACATCCGACTTCAAGATAGCCTCATCGCCGACTACCCAAATCACCTCGTCAACGACGCTGCCTGGGGCTATATTCTCCGAGTCACCCTTCGCTTCCTGCTGGCTCGAATCTGCTTCGGCTGCAGAAGCATGGCGGCTCATCCCCATACGTGAGGCGCTTGCACTCATGCCTATTACCAAGAGCAATGCCACAAACGCCAGACTCATTTTATATCCAGTATTCATTGATACGTCCGTTCTGATAAATATATATTAATGTTTGTTTACCGTAGCCAGCACCTCAGGGTCGACCACGAACTGATATTTCTTTCTCAAACCAGCCACCCAGTCTTTCTCCAGCTGGTCCTGATAGTCGGCAACCACCAGCGCCTTCACGTCGGTATATTCCTTAGGACCCTTCTTGAGAATCTTTCCGAAAGTGGCATCGATAGGATAATCCTTCACCTTCTCTACCTTGGCATTCTTCTTGAACACCACCGAGTCAATCAAGGCATTGTCTCCCTCCTTGAAGATACCTTTCTCCACGCGAATGCGCACCACCGAGTCGGCATTGAATGCATTGCGCAGCAACTCAGCCCATTCGCTGAAAGGTTTACCCTTCACACATTTCTTCACGGCTGCCACGTCAGCGGCATCCTTCACATGGTAAGCAATGCCCTTGAAACGAGGCTGCTCCCACTTGTATTTCTTTTTGTTCTTGGCAAAATAAGCAGCCAAAGCCTTTTCGTCTTTCGCAGCCTTTTCCCAAACCATGCGGTTGCTGATCTCATAGAGCATCAGTCCGTCGTGGTATTCCTGTACCAGATACTTCAGATTGCTGTCCTTGGCAGTCAACTCGGCTGTCTTCTTATCCAGAATTGTCTCGCGGTCGGTTCCCGCAGGCAATGTCTTCACGATGGAATCCAGCTTCTGGTCAACGATTCTTTCTCTGATTCCCCTTGCATCGATGAAACGGAGAATATCGTTCTTCACCGAATCGTACGGGAAGAAATCCTGCTTATCCTCCAACTTGATGATGTGATAGCCAAACTCCGACAATACAGGCTTACTGATTTCTCCCTTCTTCATGGAGAATGCTGTTTCCTCGAAAGCCTTTACCGTCTGTCCCTTCGAAATCCATGAGATATCGCCACCTCTTACGGCAGAGCCCTTATCATCTGAGTATTTCCTGGCCATCTCGGCAAAGTCAGCACTCTTCACCAACTTCTTTACCTTCTTGTTCTTTACCTTCTCGATAACATAACGGTCGGCAAGGGCATTATAGATAGAGTCAGCCTTCAGCTTCGCCTTCTCCTGTTCCTCGGCTGTAGCCTTCTGGCCCAAACGTATCATGATGTGGGCTGGTCTAACCATACCGCCCGCCTTGGTGACACGCTCTCTGGTTTCATTATAAATCTTATGCGCTTCCGCAACGACATCTGCTTCATTGATCATCGTAGGACGAATCTGCTGGTCGCGATACTGAAGGAATTCCTTCTTGAAGGAACTGAGCGTATCGATACGGGCATCCTTAGCTGCCAACACCTTGAGCTTGTAGTTGACGAACAGGTCGACATACTCATCAACAGATTTCTTGTCGATGACACCCTCGGAATTGTTTTTGTTGTAAGAATATTCAAATTCGGAACGACTGACAGGCTGACCATTGATGGTCATGATAGTAGGGTCGTCGTTTTGAGCAAAAGCTATGCCCCCCGAAAGGAGCATAGCTGCGAAAAGCGCATAAAATTTCATTTTTTCTATTCAAATAATTATTCAGGACGGCTGTAGTTAGGAGCCTCACTGGTGATAGTGATATCATGTGGATGGCTCTCCAATACACCGGCATTTGTAATACGAGTAAACTTAGCGTTGTGCAAGTTCTCAATGGTGAAAGCACCGCAATAACCCATACCTGAGCGCAAACCACCAATCAACTGGTAGATAACCTCCTGTACAGTTCCCTTGTAAGGTACACGACCTGCGATACCCTCTGGTACGAGCTTCTTCACGTCCTTGGTGTCGCTCTGGAAGTAACGGTCCTTAGAACCATTCTTCTGCTCCATAGCCTCCAGTGAACCCATACCACGATAGCTCTTGAACTTACGGCCATTGAAGATGATAGTGTCGCCAGGGCTCTCCTCGGTACCAGCTACCAAAGAACCGATCATCACGCAGCTACCACCAGCAGCCAAAGCCTTCACGATATCACCAGAGTAGCGCAAGCCACCATCGGCAATCAAAGGAACACCTGTGCCCTGCAATGCAGAGTAAACATCATAAACAGCGCTCAACTGTGGTACACCCACACCAGCAACCACACGGGTAGTACAGATGGAACCAGGACCGATACCCACCTTTACGCCATCAGCACCATTCTCTACCAGGAACTTGGCAGCCTCGCCGGTAGCCACGTTACCTACCACAACATCTACCTGTGGGAAAGCAGCCTTTACCTGCTTCAACTTCTCAATCACACCCTTAGAGTGACCATGAGCAGTATCAATGACGATGGCATCAGCACCAGCCTCAACCAAAGCCTTGGCACGATCCATGGTATCCACGGTAACGCCTACACCGGCTGCTACACGCAGACGACCCTTAGAGTCCTTGCAAGCCATTGGCTTGTCCTTAGCCTTGGTGATGTCCTTGTAAGTAATCAAACCTACCAGGTGATTCTCGTTGTCAACTACAGGGAGTTTCTCAATCTTGTTCTCCTGCAGGATGGCAGCGGCAGCAATCAGGTCGGTCTGAATGTGAGTGGTAACCAAATTCTCGCTGGTCATCACCTCATCAATCTTCTTGTCCATGTGGCGCTCGAAGCGGAGGTCACGGTTGGTAACAATACCTACGAGATGGTTCTCATCATCCACCACTGGAATACCACCGATATGATAATCGTGCATCATATCAAGGGCATCCTTCACTGTACTACCGCGACGGATAGTAACAGGGTCATAAATCATACCATTCTCAGCACGCTTCACAATGGCAACCTGACGAGCTTGCTCCTCGATGCTCATGTTCTTGTGGATAACACCAATACCACCTTCGCGGGCGATGGCAATCGCCATTGAAGCCTCGGTAACGGTGTCCATCGCTGCTGTAACGAATGGAACGTTCAACTCGATGTTACGAGAGAACTTGGTTTTCAACTCTACCTGTTTTGGTAGTACCTCTGAATACGCAGGGATCAGAAGGACGTCGTCGTAAGTGAGACCGTCCATTACAATTTTATCTGCAACAAATGATGACATATTGTAACCTTTAAAAATTTATTGCGTGCAAATTTAGCAATAATTTCTCAGATAGAGTTCGCTTTTCACGAAAATCTTACCTTATTAATGCTATTTAACGTGATTAGTTGGCTTGTTCGGACAAAAACTTGATTCTAATCAGTCTAATGTCCTCTTCAGTGTAGTCTTCGTCCAACTCATCAAGTGCCGCTTCCAAGTCGTCTGTTTCACTCTCCATGAAGTAGTCATAGATGTCGTCTATCTTGTCGTCATCCATCCTGTCTTCTATGAAATAATCGATGTTCAACTTGGTGCCGCTATACACGATTGCTTCTATTTCATCCAACAAATCGGCAAACTCCAGGCCCTTGGCACTAGCCAGGTCTTCCAGGTCCACCTGGCGGTCGATGCTCTGGATGATGCTCACCTTGAGCAGCGACTTCTTCGCCACGGTCTTCACTCTGATTTCCTCAGGGCGTTCTATTTCGTTCTCCGCACAGTAGTCCTGAATCAGCTTGCAGAATTCCTTGCCGTAGCGCTTCGCCTTGCCGGCACCCACGCCCTGGATGTTCTGCAGCTCCTGAAGGTCGTGCGGATACATGGTGGCCATCTGCTCCAGAGAAATGTCCTGGAAGATGACGTATGGTGGCAGCTTGTGCTTCTTAGCCACACTCTTGCGCAAGTCTTTCAGCATGGCAAAGAGTGCCGGGTCCAAAGCCTCCACATTGGTGCCGCCATCATGACTGCGCTCCACATAATCATCCTTGAATTCCTTGTCGGCTACAATCATGAACGATTTCGGAGCCTTCAGATAGCGCTTGCCGGCTGCAGTGAGCTTCAGCAAGCCATAGTTCTCTACGTCTTTCTTCAGATAACCCGCTATCAGCGCCTGGCGAATCACCGGATTCCATACCTTGGCATCCATATCCTCGCCTGCACCAAACTCCTCCAGCTGGTCGTGCTTGTGAGATACGATATCGTCGGTGCCACGGCCCTTCACGAAGTCAATGATATACTCCTGTCGGAAGTTCTCCTTCACGGCAGCCACCGCCTGCAATACAACCACCAGGGCATCCTTCGCCTCAAACTTCTCGGTAGGATGCAGACAGTTGTCGCAGTTGTGGCAGTTCTCCACATTATACTCCTCGCCGAAATAATGCAGCAGCATCTTGCGTCGGCACACCGAAGACTCGGCGTATGCCGCTGTTTCCTGCAAGAGCTGTCGGCCGATGTCCTGCTCTGCCACAGGCTTGTTCTCCATAAACTTCTCCAGCTTTCTCAGGTCCTTGCGTGCATAGAAAGCAATGCAGATGCCTTCGCCACCGTCGCGTCCCGCACGTCCGGTCTCCTGATAATAGCCTTCCAGACTCTTAGGAATATCATAGTGAATGACAAATCTTACATCCGGCTTGTCGATACCCATACCGAAGGCGATGGTAGCCACAATCACATCGAGACGCTCCATCAGGAAGTCGTCCTGGGTCTGCGAACGGGTGGCAGAATCCAGTCCGGCATGATAAGGCGCTGCCTTGATGTCGTTAGCCTTGAGCACTTCGGCAAGTTCCTCCACCTTCTTTCTGGACAGACAATAGATGATACCGCTCTTACCAGGATGCTGACGGATAAACATGATAATCTGGCGGTCTATGTCGTTAGTCTTCTGACGTACTTCATAGAAGAGGTTTGGACGGTTGAACGAACTCTTGAACTCGCGGGCATCCACGATGCCCAGATTCTTCTTGATATCAGTGCGCACCTTGTCGGTAGCCGTTGCCGTAAGGGCAATCACCGGTGCCTTGCCTATCTCGTTGATAATAGGGCGTATGCGTCGGTACTCTGGGCGGAAGTCATGTCCCCACTCAGAGATACAGTGCGCCTCATCGACAGCATAGAACGAAATCTTGATGCTTCTCAAGAATTCCACGTTATCCTCCTTGGTCAAGGATTCCGGTGCCACATAAAGGAGTTTGGTCTTACCACTCAGGATGTCGCCCTTCACCTTCTCGATGGCCGATTTGTTGAGGGATGAATTGAGATAGTGAGCCACACCATCATCCTCGCTCAGTCCATTGATAACATCCACCTGGTTCTTCATCAAGGCGATCAATGGAGAGATGACAATGGCCGTACCATCCATAATCAAGGATGGCAACTGATAGCACAAGCTCTTACCACCACCTGTAGGCATCAGCACAAAGGTATCGTTGCCGTCCATCAGGTTCCTGATAATAGCTTCCTGTTCGCCTTTAAAAGAATCGAAACCGAAATAATGTTTCAATTGCTCCGTAAGATTTACCTGTTCCGTCATATCCAACTTGTTATTTTTTTATGTCTTTATATGGTATGTAGAAATCAATTGGGCGACGAAGCCCAACTGATTTTCAATTATTTCATCGAATCACGATTAGCGCCTTTGCAGCACTTATGCTGTCTCCAACTGACCCAGATGTGCCTTGTCAAGCTGGTGCTGGGCGTAATCCAATGTTACTTCAAACTTTTTCACCTTCTGTGAAGGAACCTCAAACATGGCGTCTGTCATCACAGCCTCCACGATAGAACGAAGTCCACGGGCTCCCAACTTATACTCCACAGCCTTATCCACCATGTAGTCGAGTGCATCCTCGGTAAAGCTGAGCTTGATGCCGTCCATCTCGAAGAGCTTCATATACTGCTTCACGATAGAGTTCTTTGGCTCTACCAGAATCTTGCGAAGGGCTTCACGGTCTAATGGGTTGAGATAAGTGAGCACTGGCAGACGGCCGATGATCTCAGGAATCAAGCCAAACGACTTCAAGTCCTGTGGCAGGATATACTTCATCAGGTCCTTCTTGTCTACCTTGGCTACATTCTGCACAGAGTTGTAGCCCACCACATGGGTGTTGAGTCGCTGTGCTATCTTGCGCTCGATGCCGTCGAAGGCACCGCCGCAGATAAAGAGGATATTCTTGGTATCCACATGGATGTAATCCTGGTCTGGATGCTTGCGGCCTCCCTTTGGCGGAACGTTCACCATGGTTCCCTCCAGCAGTTTCAGCAGTCCCTGCTGCACACCCTCACCGCTCACGTCGCGGGTGATGGATGGATTGTCGCTCTTGCGGGCAATCTTGTCAATCTCGTCGATGAACACGATACCGCGCTGGGCAGCCTCCACATTGTAATCGGCTACCTGGAGCAGACGGGAAAGGATACTCTCCACGTCCTCACCCACATAACCTGCCTCTGTAAACACAGTGGCATCCACGATGGTGAAAGGCACATCGAGCATCTTGGCAATGGTGCGTGCCAGCAGGGTCTTACCGGTACCCGTGCTGCCCACCATGATGATGTTGCTCTTCTCAATCTCCACGCCATCCTTGTCGGCAGGCTGCTGCAGGCGCTTATAGTGGTTATACACCGATACAGCCAAATGGCGCTTAGCCTGATCCTGTCCGATGATATACTCATCCAGATATTTCTTGATTTCCACAGGCTTTGGCACATCCTTCAATACAAACTTGCCTTCGGCTCCATTCTGTTGGTTCAATACGCCAGTCTGCTGCACAATATCGTATGCCTGCTTGGCGCAATCCTCACAGATGTAGCCGTTGATACCTGTAATCAACAACTTAACTTCCGTTTCACCTCTTCCACAGAAGCTACAAACTTTCTTTGGCATAATGTTTTTTCCTTTTCTTTCTTCTTTATACCTTAATTATATATACCTATTTATATATATACCTATTATATATAGTAGGATTACTTGCGTACCAGCACATTGTCAATCATACCATACTCCTTAGCCTCCTCGGCAGTCATCCAGTAGTTGCGGTCGCTGTCGGCATAAACCTTGTCGTATGGAGTATGAGAGTGCTCAGAGATGATGGTATAGAGTTCCTTCTTCATCTTCAGAATCTCGCGAGCCTCAATCTCGATATCGGAAGCCTGACCCTGCACGCCACCCAATGGCTGGTGAATCATCACGCGGCTATGAGGCAAGGCAGAACGCTTGCCCTCCTTACCTGATACGAGCAGCACGGCAGCCATGGAAGCAGCCATACCGGTGCAGATGGTAGCCACATCGCTGGAGATAAACTGCATGGTATCATAGATACCCAATCCGGCAGTAACACTACCGCCAGGACTGTTCAGATAGATAGAGATATCCTTGCCGCTATCCACAGAGTCGAGATAGAGCAGCTGAGCCTGCAGCGTGTTGGCAGTGTAATCATCAATCTCGGTTCCCAGGAAGATGATGCGGTCCATCATCAGTCGGGAGAACACGTCCATCTGGGTAACGTTCAGCTGACGCTCCTCCAGAATGTAAGGGTTCAAATACTTAGCCTGCGCATTCATCACGTCGTCAAGCACCATACCATTCATACCAAGATGCTTGGTTGCATATTTTCTAAAATCGTTCATATCTATATAGTATTTTACGTCTTAAACCATACGAAAAAAGAGGTTATCGACCCTTATTTCTCGTTCGGTGGAACAAAGATAATAAAAAAAGTCGATAACCTCGTAATTATTTGAAGTTTTTTTTCAAAAAAACGCTTATTCCTGCATCATCTTGTTGAAATCCTCTACAGAAATCTCTTTTTCGTTGAGTTTTACGGCCTTCTTAAGAGCCTCAGCCAACTTGCGATCGATAGAACGGTCTACCAATGCGTCAACTGACTCACCCTTCTTGAGAATCTCGTTTGCGTAGTTCTCGATGTACTCCTCAGGGATGTTGGTCATACCATACTGAGCGAACTGAGCACGAGCTGCTTCCTTGGCAGTCTCCTTGATGTCCTCGTCGTTCACCTTGATATCCTGAGCCTGGATGAGCTGCTCCTTGATGAGGTGCCATGTCAACTCCTTGATGCTCTGCTCGTAGTTCTTCTCTACGAACTCCTCACCCTTATCCTTGTTGTTAGCCAACATGATGCGCTTCAAGAGTGCATCTGGGAATGTCAACTCGCCAACCTTCTTCTCGCAGTGCTCGCGTACATCGAGGATGAACTTGTAGTCAGAGTCGTTAACTAACTGCTCCTGCAAGCCCTCAGCGATCTTAGCACGGAAAGCAGCCTCGTCCTTCACGTCAGTATCCTCACCGAATACCTGCTTGAAGAGCTCCTCGTTTACCTCGTGCTTCTTGAAGCGCTGAATCTCTGTAATCTGGAAGCTGAACTCAGACTCCAGGTCAGCCACAGCCTCACGCTCGATCTTCAGGAGAGTAGAGACCTCTGTATCGTTCTCTGGGTAAGCCTTCTTAGGGTTGAAGGTGATGATGTCACCGAGCTTAGCACCGTTGAAGAGGTTCTTCTGCTCCTCTACCTTGATGTAGCTAGGCATCAGGATAGCACCCTCTACTGTGATACCGCCTTCCTTGGTGTTACCGTTCTCGTCGAGCTCACGGATGTCACCCTTCAAAAGGTCGTTCTCCTCATACTGCTCGCCCTTCTCGTAGCTACCTGCACGCTGAGCGTACATCTCTACCTGCTGGTCGAGAATCTTGTCGTCAACCTTGATGTTATAGTAATCTACCTTGTCGCGACCATTGAGAGTTACCTTGAACTCAGGTGCAACAGCGATGTCGAACATGAATGTGAATGTAGTACCCTTCTCCAAGTCAGCTGGCTCCTGCTTCTCTGATGGGAGAGGCTCGCCGAGCATCTGGATATTGTTGTCCTGTACATACTTGTAAATCTGCTGACCAACGAGCTTGTTGATAGCTTCCATTTTTACAGATGGACCGAACTGACGCTTAATCATACCCATAGGAGCCTGACCAGGACGGAAACCTGGAACATTAGCCTTCTTACGGTAGTCTTTCAATGTTTTCTCAACCTCGTTCTTGTAGTCATCTTCCTCTACTACGAGAGTCAAGAGACCGTTAATCTTGTCAGGATTTTCAAATGAAACTTTCATCTTGATTTCTTTTTTTATTTTGTTATTATTAATATTTCAATTTCAATTGGTTAGGCTCTCCAACTGTATTTTTGGCTCGCACACTACACAATCGGCTTGCAAAATTACACAATTTTAATGGATATACCTAATATATAAGAGAAAAATTTGATTTTTTAACCATCTTTCTCTGCTTCTTTCGCCTTTTTCTGCTCATCAAGCAGCTGGAAGTCCTTCTTGCGGAGTACAAAACTGGTGGTAAGATACTTCTCCTTCACCGTCTTGTTCTCTGCCAGTTCCTCCGGAGTGCCCTGGAAAAGAATGCGGCCTTCGAAGAGCAGATAGGCTCTGTCGGTGATGGTAAGCGTCTCATCCACATTGTGGTCGGTGATGAGAATACCGATGTTGCGGTACTTCAGCTTCCACACGATATGCTGGATTTCCTCCACCTGGATTGGGTCTACTCCGGCAAAAGGCTCATCGAGCATGATGAACTTAGGGTCGTTGGCAAGGCAGCGGGCTATCTCCACACGGCGGCGCTCACCTCCCGAAAGCTGGTCGCCAAGGTTCTTGCGCACCTTCTGAAGGTCGAAGTCGTTGATCAGGCTCTCCAGCTTCTCCTTCTGATACTCCTTAGGCTTGCCAGTCATCTCCAATACCGACATGATGTTGTCTTCCACACTCATCTTGCGGAACACGCTCGCCTCCTGAGGCAGATATCCGATGCCGGCACGTGCACGCTTGTACACCGGAAACTTTGTAATCTCCTGGTCACCCAGATACACATGACCCTCGTTAGGAACCACCAGGCCCGTGGTCATATAGAAAGAGGTGGTCTTGCCGGCACCGTTAGGTCCCAGCAAACCCACAATCTCACCTTGCTTTACATTTATCGTCACGCCGTTGGCAACGGTACGCTTGCCATAGCGCTTTACCAACCCTTCCGTTCTGAGAACCAGTTTTTCCTCGGAAGAAGGTTGTACTTCATTCATTATTTCGTCCATAATTAGCTAATTTGGCTGCAAAAATACTAAAAATAAAGGAAATATCGCTTATAAAATCAAAAACTATTCATAATATTGCAGTTTTTTAGAGGATTTTGGTTAATTTTGCACCATATTTTATAGATTATACAGCATGATAATAGAAAAATGGCTTACCACCTTCGGTAAATATCTCATATTGATGGGGCGTGCTTTCTCGCGCCCTGAGCGCATGCGCATGTTCCTGAAACAGTATATCAAGGAGATGTCGCAGCTGGGTGTCGATTCCATCGGCATCGTGCTTCTTATCTCGTTCTTCATCGGTGCCGTCATCTGCATCCAGATGAAACTCAACATCCAGAGTCCGTGGATGCCGAGATGGGTTTCGGGCTATACCACCCGAGAAATCATGCTGCTGGAGTTCTCTTCCAGCATCATGTGTCTGATTCTGGCGGGTAAGGTAGGTTCCAACATCGCCTCCGAACTGGGCACCATGCGGGTAACCCAGCAGATTGATGCCCTCGACATCATGGGTGTCAACTCGGCGTGCTATCTGATTCTTCCTAAGATTCTAGGATTGGTTACCATCATGCCGTTCCTCGTCATCTTCTCATCCCTGCTGGGCACAGTGGGCGCTTACGCCACGGCATATATCGGGCACATCCTGCCGCCCGACGACCTAACCCTGGGATTGCAGCACAACTTCAACCAGTGGTTTGTGTGGATGAGTATCATCAAGAGTCTCTTCTTCGCATTCATCATCGCAAGTGTGGCATCGTATTTCGGATACACCGTAGAAGGCGGTTCGGTAGAGGTGGGTAAATCTTCCACCGACGCCGTGGTATGCTCCAGCGTACTCATCCTCTTCTCTGATGTGTTCCTTACCCAGATACTCTCTTAAACTCTCTCTACAATTCTTTCTAAAATTCTCTCTTAAATTCTCAGTTAAAGAAGTGAACTATGATAGAAGTTAAAAATCTTACGAAAAAATTCGGCGATAAGACCGTACTCGATAATATCAGCGTGCAATTCGAAACCGGCAAGACCAATCTGATCATCGGTCAGAGTGGTTCTGGAAAGACGGTTTTGGTGAAGAATCTCGTCGGACTCCTGGAGCCTACCAGCGGTCAGGTGCTCTACGACGGTCGTGACTTTGTTCACATGAACAAGAATGAAAAGGTGATGATGCGCCGTGAGATGGGAATGATTTTCCAGAGCGCCGCCCTTTTCGACTCGCTCAATGTACTGGAGAACGTGATGTTTCCGCTCGATATGTTTTCCAACCTTAATTATAAGGAACGCGTGAAGCGCGCACAGGAATGTCTCGACCGTGTGAATCTGATAGAGGCACAGCAGAAATTCCCTGGTGAGATTTCGGGAGGTATGCAGAAGCGTGTGGCGATAGCCCGTGCCATCGTGATGAACCCGAAGTATCTCTTCTGCGATGAGCCAAACTCTGGTCTCGACCCGAAGACATCACTCGTCATCGACGAACTTCTCTCGGGCATCACCAAGGATTACAACATGACCACTATCATCAATACCCACGATATGAACTCGGTAATGGGCATCGGCGAGAACATCTGCTTCATCTACCAGGGCCACAAGGAGTGGCAGGGCAACAAGGACCAGGTGATGAGCGCCACCAACGAGAAGCTCAATGACCTCGTCTTCGCCTCCGATTTGTTCAGAAAGGTGAAGAAGGCTGAGATGGAAGAATCTTGCAAATCATCTATCACCCCTCACGATTTCCTGAAAAAAAGTTTTTAAGCTATTGAAATATAGCGGGATAACCTGCGTGACAGATACCAGAAAATAGGGATTTATCCCTCACGCATCCCTCACGATTTTGGCTTTATCCCTCACGATTTTGCGTAAGCAGTGAAGCAAAAAGGCTTCGCTGAATCTCGAAGCCTGCTTCATGAATCGGTGAAGCAGGCTTCATTGATTATTGAAACAGGCTTCATTTGCCAATGAAGTAAGCTTCATCTCAAGTTGGTTTGAGGCTCAGATAAAGTTTACGTGAGCCTCTATTAAGGTTTACTTGAGCCTCACTTCAACTTCAAATGAGGCTCAAGATAAACCCATTTTGCCCTTACTGGGTGCCTTCACACAGATTTCACCCTAGTGGATATGTACATACACTACGACTGAAGTTGCTTCAGCTGGTCTTCCGTTAATCCAGTAGCTTGTATGATTTGAGTCCAAGACATACCCATTGCCAACAAGTTACGGGCTACTTCCAAACCTTTAGACAGTTCACCTTTCGCCATTCCTTTCGCCATTCCTTCAGCCATTCCTTCTGCACGCCCTTTTTCCATTCCTCTTTTCTCATCAAACTTTCTGGTGGCGTATATATCACGCATATTCTTGATGTCCTCGTCATAAAGCTCAAGTTCTTCGCGGGAAAGCTTGCGGAGGTCGCCTATTTCTGCCAACTTGCGGAAGACTGGATACTTCTCGCTGAATGGCATCTGCTCAAACATGTTCATATTCTTCATTATATAAATCCAACAATCAAATATATCCATACACTCTGCCTCCACGTGGATCTATAAACCTTGCCATCTTCTTACGTTTTATATGGTCGTGGACGCAATATTGCAATTCTGTCGCAAAGATACACTTTTTTATTGGAAACGCAAAGAAAATCAACGACTTTCTTCAAAAAAGGAAATAGGGATGGGTCTCTCGGGGTAAGGCACTAACCTTCAGACTCCACAACCTCTTGGTTTACTGTCTTGCACCCATTAGACAACATACATGCTAATCAAACAAAAAAGAGAGGCATCTTGCGATGCCCCTCTTAAATTTATACTTTTTTCTTACTATTACACCTATCAGCGGATAGGGGAAGTCACTCGTACTACTTCACAACCTTAATAGCCTTACCATTTCTGATAACTACGTTCACACCCTTAGCAGCCTTGTTCAGACGAACACCACCGATAGAGTAAACAGCCTCAGCATTCTGGAAGTCTGCATTGATACCATGGATACCAGTAGCAATCTCATTCTGAGCCTTAACAGCAGCAGCAACGATATCCTTAATCTGAGCAGCAAATGCATTGATTTCAGCAGCAGCCTTATCAGCTACTTCCTGTGTCAACTCAATAGCAGCGTAGAGAGAACCAAGCTCCATACCCTTCTGATTAACCTGAGTTGCAATTTCTGCCAACTGATCAAGATAAGTATCCTTAACGTCTGGGCACTCATCGTTGATCTTAGCATCAGCGTCATTCAACAGAGTAGAAATCTCAGTAAAGGCAGCCTGGAATGTAGCGTTAGCAGCCTCGTTAGTCTCGAACTTCTTAGTCATCGCAGCAGCAGACTCAGCAACGATAACATCAAACTGAGCCTGAGCCTTGGCGCAATCAGCAACGAAGTCCTCAGCGTCCTTCTCTGTCAACTGGATAGCAGCATACTTGGCATTCAACTCCATAGCCTGCTTGTTGATGTTAGTAACGCAATCACCCAACTTGTCGAGGTAAACGGTTTTCACAGACTCAACGCAGGTTTCGTTAATCTTAGCGTCAGCAGCGTCCAATGCAGTCATTAAAGCCGTGAGAGCCTCATTGATCTTAGTATTTGCAGCCTCGTTAGCATCCCACTCCTTCTTGATGTTCTTTACATCAATCGTATAAGTGAAATAGATTTTACTGAATTTGATTTTTTCAAGCTTAATCTGAGTAACATCTGCCAACTCATCTGTTGCCTTAACTTTAAAAGTCAATAATTGCCCCTTCTTAAAAGGAGTCACCATGCTCACGCAAACAACACGAACTGCATCCAAACCATCTTCTCTATTGTCCTTGAATTTTTCCTCATACAAGCAACCTTGAGGGATAGCATCACCAACAGTTCCATATTTTCCATCAGTCAACTCAAAAGTAAGTCCTTTTGGTAATACGATGTCCATTTGGAAGGTATTCTGCTCTTCAGTACTCTCATACATAATTGGCACATCAATAATGTTACCAGGCATTGTAGAAACAGGATCAACTGTAAGAGTCACAGGATTATTAACTTCATCTGCATTAGCATAGGAAACACCCATGACCAAAGTCATCAAAAGCAGTCCTAATTTATTAAATATATTTTTCATAATTATATCTCCTTAATTAATCATTTAAAACTCTACCAATAACATACTTGACATCATCAACGTCTACTACGCCATCAGCATTGAAATCAACCTTTGCATCAACCTCATCATTCATGATAAATGGAATAACCATTTTTACATCATCAACATCCCATACACCATCACCAGAAGGATCAAGGTAATCAGCAATAGCCGTATATTTAAGCTCACCACCAACTACGTATTCAGTACCCTTAGGAGTAGAAACCTTGATGTCAGAGATAACGATATCACCACCAGCGAAAGTTTGATCAGCAGCAACGTTCAAACCAAAGAGAACACCAGAGTTACCTGAAATCACATCGTTTGTCAATGATTCAAGAAGCAAGGTGTAAACGTTCTCCTTACCAGGAACAGCCTTGATGCTACCAGTAACATTCTCAGTAAGACGATTACTGTAATTGATATAATCACCATTTTCGTTCTTTACGAAAGAAACGCCCTTAGGAAGAGTAACAATAGCCTGCAAGTTAACAAGCTTGGTTACATTATCAAGAGTTACATTGAGAACATCCTTGTTACCAGCAAACAAGTAACCGCTTTCTTTCTCAAAAGCAGCAGTACCTGCAGAAACAGCCATCAGAGTAGCATCAGACTTTACGTCAACCATCTTTGCACTCTCACCTGGCTTGCTAGCGTCACTACCATAAGCCTCATTGAATGTAATCTTACCATCAACGCAATCCTCAGAAGCCTTTACCTTAATAGTAAGGATAGCACCAGAATGCTCGCTGATAGAAGACTGAGCTTTCGTCTCATCATCAACTCCAGTAGAGAAAATACCAAAACGATAATCAACAATCTTTCCATCCTTCTTCTGTGGAACCACCTTTACAGAATGGCTGCCACGTGTAATACGATCAGCAACCTTAGCAACACTACCTTCAACATAGGTCAAACCTTGTGGAAGTGCAATGTCAAACTGCAACGAAGTAATGATATCCTCATTGTTGAGTTCAATTGCCAATTCTTTCTCTTGCCCCGCCAATATTGTAAAATCAGCGATCTTAAGCGTGTTCTCACCTGCGAATGCAGAAACACTGCTTAATGCAAGAAACAACAAGGTATAGAATATTTTCTTCATATCTTATTATTTTTGATTGTTATTAAATTCATAATCAGTAACAAGAAACCCAATGAAGTATCAGCTGCCACCTGCTGTCGCTTGCAGCAGCCAATACTATCAATTGTTTAACTTTTATTACTTCTTAACTACCTTACGAGCAGTACCATCCTCACCAACGATGATGTTGATACCCTTCTGGATAGACTTCTTCACCATACCACCGATAGAGTAGATACGCTCCTTCATTGTAGGTGCAGTGATGTTGTCAATACCAGTGGTCTCGCCTGTACCATCACCGATGCCACGAGTAATGCTATAAGAACGTCCCTTAGCATCTGAGAAGATTGCATTAGAAACCTCAATAGCTCCACCCTGATAGCTACCATCTACCTCTACATTGAGAACAACAATAGAACCACTGTTACCATTGAAGGCATTGTTGTCGATAGTAGAAGCTACGAAGCGATACTGACCGTCAGCAATTTCATTGCTCAACAACTCATGACCATTAGCACGGTCGGTAAGTTCCTGACCAACCAACTTCATACCCTCTGGCAACTTAACGTCGAACTGACCTGCTGTGAGAGTCTGCTGATGAGCAACCTCAATAGCAATCTGTACGGTCTTGCCAAATACAGTAGTCTCCTCAGATGTCTTGTTAACTGTGATTACATCATCAACAGAAGCAATAGGGTTACTATTCAAAGCACGAGCCTTAGTAGTTGTACCCTCTTCACCATCAGGATTACCGTAGAATACGATGTTAGAGATCTTTGTCAAGTCTGCAACAGTAAACTTCTTGTCACCATTTACGTCACCTGCAACAGCGTTAGCCTCTGGTACATCAGCGTATGTCTTAGCTGAGAGAATCCAAGAACGAACCTCAGAGTAGTCATTTACAGTAACAAGATGGTTAGCATCCTGGTCAGCGTCACCGAGAACGATGTTAGCAATCATCTCAACATGGTTCAATTCACCGAGGATAGCCTCAACCTTCTCCTGTACTTCTGGATATACAACAGAAACATAGTCCTTAACAACAGAAACCGGCTTATTGTCCTTGTCCTTAATCACGCTACCATTGATATCGTGATCATAAGCTCCTGTTAAGTACATATTGGTATTATATGAACGCAAAGCGTAGATAGATCCACCCTCTTGATCCATTTTCTTCAATTCATCCTTCTTATCAGCGTTAACCTTACTATCTGTACCAGTCAAGAGAACTATCTTATCTGTCAAGCTCTTGATAAGAACAGTAGTAGTCTCCTTATAATGAGCATCCTTATTCAATCCAGAAATAACACCAGCAATAGAAGTACATTCTGCCTGAAGTGAGGTCTGAAGTTCAGCAATACTCTTACCAGTCTCTATCGTTGCATTTGCATTAGCGATGGCTGTATTCAAAGCGGTGATTCGATCATTAATAGTCTTTACCTTCTTCTCATAATCAACCTTTGATGCCTCTGCCTTAGCATGACTCAGAGCAAAGACTGCAGTCTTAACGGTCTCAAGGTCAGAAGACAAGGTGTTCTTGGCATCGATAGCAGCCTTAGCTGTATCATTAGCCTTCCACTTATTCTCCTTAGCCTCAGCTGGCGTCTTGATAGCGGCAGTTGCTTCCTTAACCTTATTGATAGCACTCTTACGAACCTTCTCGTATGTAACAACAACATTGTTAGTCTTATCAGCCTCAATATCAGACTTGACAGCCTCCAATTCAACACCGAGTTTAGCAACCTGGTCAGCATATTCAGCCTGAACCTGAGCATGAGCAGCATTGATGAAAGCAGCAAGAGCATCGTATTCAGCCTTTGCATCAACATAAGCCTTGTTCAGCAAATCATAGGTGTCGCTAGCGATATTGCTCTTCCACAATGAAGTGAGACCAGCATGAGCCTTAGCCACCTTAACCTCCCAATCCAAGTTAACAGCCTGCTTATCAGTATCTGTAGTAGCAGCCTTCAAAGCCTTCTCATAATCAGCAGTCAAAGTCTTGCAATTGGTATTGAAGTATGCTTCAAATTCAGCAATCTTAGTTGCGTTTCCTGCATATTCCTTCTTCATATCAGTCAACTCAGTAGAGATTGATGTGATATTGGTCTTAATAGCAAGCTCCTCCTTTGTGTTAACCGAAGCATAGAGAGCCTTCACGCCATCAGTACAAGCCTTAACGCTAGCCTCATAGTTCTTCTTATTAGCACTTACAGTAACATCAGCAGCAAGGTCTTTTTCTACCTTATCAATAGCTTCAGCCTGAGTCTTGACAGCAGCCTTCATATCAGCCGCTACAAGTACATACTTATCGATGTATGTCTGGGCAGCAGTAAGGTCAGTTCTCAACTGAGCAATCTTGCCAGTAATATCTGTTCTTGCAGCATCATTGTCCTTTGCAGTCTTGCTTGCTGTTTCAGCATTTGCATAAGTCTTGTCTGCCTCATAGGCAGCAAACAACTTCTTGATAGCACCATATTCAGTTGCATCCAAGAGTCCAACCTTAGCCTTTTCTGTCTCAGCAGCTGTCACTGTCTTTGCTACCATATCATCAAATGCCTTGATATCCTTAGCCTTGTCAGCATGAACGAATCCTGCCATAGCAGTCTGCTTCTTCTGAATATCAGACTCCAACGCATTCAACTTAACAGTATAATCATCTGTCAAAGCCTTGTCAAGAGCCTTAGTTACCTCATTACCAGCCTCAGCAGCTTCAATGGTAGCCAAGATCTTGGTATCCATGTTAATCAAGAACTGAACATCATCACTAGCCAATGCCTCGATTTCAGAAACCTTCTTAGTCAAATCGCTGAATGCAGATGCCACATACTTCTTGGTATATGCAACACCCTCAGCAGCAGACTTGGTTGTCTCAACACTCTTCTTGAAGCCATCTATAAACTTAGCCTTGTAAACATTGTCAGCGTTTGTACGCACCTGAGTACTCAAATTAGAGATTGCAGCTTCAACATCAGCCTTGAACTTATCAGCCTCGCTGATTGCAGAAGTAGCATCATACAAAGCAGGAGCCTTTACAGCGTTATACTTTGTCTCTGTCTCAGTCTTCAATGCATCCAACAAACCTTGATACTTACTGATATTATCAAGAGTTGTTAATATGTCGTTATAGCAATCGCTCTTCAAATCCTCATGACTTACATCTCTGTAACCCACGATAGTCTTGTTAGCAGAAGTAATTGCACTCTGTGCAAGCTCAGCAGCGTTTAAGAATGCATTATACTTAGTCTGGTTATCAGCAGCAATAGCAGCATTATAACCTGCCTCCTGCTGGTCAACGATATCCTTGACTGCCTTGTTAACGTTAGCCAAAGAAGTCTCCAGCTCAGCACGCTTCTCTGCCAACAAACCACCCTTCTTGTAACTATCTGCAATACCCTTATTAATAATACCGAATGTTACATCCTGCTCAGAGAGTTGTTTCAACCAATGATCCTTCTTTGTAGAAGCATCGTTAGCGGCAATCTTTGCATAAGCCTCATTCCAAGCAGTCTGAACGGCATCACTCTGCTTAGTCAAAGCAGCGTAACTAGCTTCATTTACAGGGATATTAGTTGCTAGAGTCTGCAAATTGCCAGCCAAAGTACTAATACGCTGGATGAGAGCAGTCTTCTTGGCTGCAGCATCACGATCTGTTCCATACGCCTTAGTAATAGCACTCTCAATATTACTCTTTTCTGTAGTCAGTTCAGCATACTCAGAAGTATAATGAGTCATAGAAGCGGCACTTGCGGCTACAGTATTAATAGCTGTTTCAACAGAAGCGATCTTCTTTGCAACATCATAAGTTGTCCAAGCAGCATTAATTTCCGTGTTGGCCTTCCAATTGACAGTAGATGCCTCAGCCTTCTTACTCAATTCAGAGATGCTAGTCTTAACGGTTGCAAGCTGGGTAGCATAACCCTTCTTGGTAACCTCACCCTTTTCATTCTTAGCATCACTCCAATCAGAAACCAAAGTCTCATTAGCAAACGATGATGCAATTGCTGTCTCAATTGTAGAAAGTGTTGAAGAAATAGAAGCTCCATCAAACTCAGCAATTCTAGCAGGGTCCTCATTCTTAGCACTAGCAGCCTGAAGATCCTTCTTCAAACTAGCAAGCTCTGTTGTGGCAGCAGTATTCTGATTCTTTTCTGCAGTGTAAGCCTTCTCATACTTAGCAGCAGTCTCACCCAATGCAGTCTTTCTATCTTCAAGTTTCTTGATATCCTCATTCAACTTAGGAAGAATTGTAGCAATGACATTAGCAGCGTTCTTCTCATCAATAGAAGTTCCCTCTACTTCTGTCTTCTTAGCCTTTGCATCATCTACAATCTTAGTCTTAGTTGCAGATAACTCGGTATTCTTCTTTCCATAAGTTTCAGCCTTATAATCAGTTCCTTCAGCCTCCAAGCTCTTGATTACAGCATCAATACGCTCACTAGCCTGGGTACGCATAGCAATAGCAGCATTGAGAGTCTTATTTGTATCGAAGTTAGACTTGCGATCAGCATAAGTATTCTTCAAATTGTTAGCCTGTGTTACAATTGTACCATCAAGTGATACAGCTGCGATACCCTTAGTAAATTCAGCATCATTCTTAGCCTTAGCTGCATCCAAAGCCTTCTGAATAGTACTTACTCTTGATTTCAAGCCTGCAATAGCTGTAGCATAAGTTTCAGCACTTTCAGTAGTTACAGTTACTGTACCATCAACAGCTGTCTTCTCCAAATCTGCAACAGCTGTATTGTAAGAAGCCAAAGCAGCAACTACCTTATCATAATCTGCCAATGCATTGGTTGCATCGGTCTGATAGCCAGCAATAGCCTTAGATGTAGCAGCCTTACCTGTAGCAAAATCACCTGTCTGGTAAGCACCTGCGGCATTCTTACCATCCTTAACACCTGCCTGATATTGCTTATCCAACTCTGCTGTATAACCTGCAATAGTCTTAGCCAAATTCTCAGCGGTAACTGTATACTTAGCAGCAATATTGAAGTTCTTATCCTGAGCAGAAGCAAGCTTACCAACAGCAGTCTTAGCGGCATTCAAGCTCTCAGTCAAAGTCTTGATATCGTTCTCTACCTCAGCCTTAGCCTTTGTGTTGCCCTCGTAAGGAGCAGCAGCAGTCTTCAATGCACCAATCTTATCATTGATTTCATTGATAGTTATATCATATTTACCAGCCTTTACAGTATGAGCCTTGTTGTCGCTCTCAACAGTAGTCTTCAGGTTATCAACCATTTTTTGAATGGCTGTGATATCCTTAGCCAGCTTAGTCTTGGCATCAGCATCAGACGTTGCGTTATTCAAAGAAGTCTGCAATGTATTGACTTTATTAAGTTCTGAAGCATAATCAGCCTTCAAAGTTGCAGCCTTATCAATATAGTCAGTCTGGAGGGCATTAATAGCAGCAGTTACATCAGCCAGAACTTTCTCATTATCAGCCTGTGTTGCTGCAGCATTGTCATGAGAAGTAGCAGTACCATTCTTATCTACTCCATTCAAAAGGATAACCTTCTGATATTGCTCATTAAGCTTATTCTGAGCTTCAGTCAACATGTCACCATAAACATCAGGATCAGCAGGAAGAGCTGTCACCAACTTATTAGACATTTCGTTTCTCAACTCAATAGTAGCCTTAATCTTAGGCAATACTACATTATAAGCCTTATCATTTGTGTTGGCATCCCGGATAATCTTGGTTATAGACTCAGCTTCGGCTGTATTCTTTTCAGTCCAACCCTTCATGATAGCTGCTGTATATGTGCCAGCAGTACCATCCTTATAAGCCTTTTCAATTGCCTCTTTCTCAGCCTTGACTGCAGCATTCAAAGCATCATACTTAGCCTTGCAGCCCTTAGTCTCAGTTGCATAAGCAGAGATGTCTGATTTTGAAATTTCAGCAACCAAATTTGTCCAAGCTGCAGAAGCCTCAAAATCCTTAACTGCCTGAACGGCCAAATTATAACCAATAAGATTATTCTTAGCAGCATCTACCTGAGAATTCAATGTAGATATTCTCTTAGAAATCTCTTTCAACTCTGGAGATTCAGCACCCAAATAAAGGTGGTTCTTTACATAGGTATTATAAGCATCCTTCTCAGCAGGCTCTGCCAACTTATTAATATCGTTCTGGATTCCGGCACCTGTTGCAGCTAACTCCTGAATCTTGCTGTCAGAAGACTCACTAATCTTGAGCAATACATCGCTCAATTCTCTCTGAGTAGCGGCAAGAGCCTTCTTGAAATCAAAATTGAGTGTCAACACAAATGCTGCCTCAAACTCTGTCTTCTCATCAACAGTAGCCTGAATCTTCACATTGCCTTCTTTTTTCACAGTGAAGGTAGATACTTCCTTACCATCTACCATAACCTTCACGGTCTCGTTCTTAGTTGGCTTAGCTGCGATAGTATATTCGCCAGGCACCAATGAAACATCAAATGTCACAAATCCACCGGCAGAAGAATATACATCTTTTGCAGTAGGTACATTAGCATCAGCGAATGCTGCCATTGGGACAGTCATTGCCAACATTGAAAGTAGTACGTTCTGTTTCATACGTTGTAAGTTTTAAAAAGTTAAATTTATGTTCTTAGAATGGGAAGAGTAATCTCGGCAAAATTAAGTCCTTAAATTCTAAAACTGAGTTTCGTTGTTCTTATTTCGTTATTCATAACCGTAATTTCTTGTTCGGAATTCTATTTTTTCGTTGTTAGTTTCGTCATTCTTAGACTTTCTCTTTTTTGGTCATAGTTACGTCCCGATTCTTTATTTCGATGGCAAATTTAAAACAAATAAGGTTCTTCTCAAATTTTAGTACAAAGCCCCAATTTTTATATGAAGGAGCAATATTTTTGAGAAAGTTTAATATAAAAAATTAGCGATTGTCTCCAAAAATATGTAAGTTTAAAGTGATCATAAAATATGACTTACAATGGATACAATCGCTAACAGATGCAAAATTATAAAAAAGATAAGGAACAACCAAATAAAATCCGATATAAATGCTTCTATGGCCGGAGAAAAACTTCTTATGGACATTTTTCCTGCCATAGATGGCTTTTTTATCACAAGTTGTGACTTCTCTTCCACGGAACTCAAAATGGTTCTCGTGAGTACGGCTACCCATGCCTTCTGCGACCGTTGTGGCCAGAAAACCACTCATACCCGTGGCTGGCAAAAGAGAACGG
>ERZ772831.963-NODE-963-length-28930-cov-18.353039_pt1 | contig 28930 bp, 19 predicted proteins | sample MGYA00580858_ERZ772831 | MGnify/ENA primary metagenome ERZ772831 (study PRJEB29015, sample SAMEA2737694) | human gut metagenome | biome: human gut; feature: human-associated habitat; material: faeces | place: China | collected 2012 ... | reverse complement strand
AGGGAGACGGGAGACCGTTTCCTTTTTTCTTTATCAGGAATCAAGAGGGGAAAGTGAGGTACTGATTTCTTCGTGAAAAGCGGAGTGTGTGAAGTGTTTTCGTTTGACATCTCATGGCCGTTTAGCTATAATTAACATATTATGGTGTGTGAATACACAGGACGCAGTAAGGAGGTGTTCACTGATGGCAAAAATGACATTCCAGCCTAATAACCACTGGAGAAAACATACCCACGGATTCCGCGCCCGTATGAAGACGAAAGCCGGCCGTATTGTTCTGAAAAGAAGAAGAGCCAAGGGTAGAAAGGTATTAAGTGCCTGAGTCAGAATCGAAGCAGGAGAAGAAGTATCCGCTTCACCGTGATTTCCGTATTCGGCAAAACAGGGATTACCGGCGTATATACTCGTCCGGCCGGCGTTTCAGCAACCGCGCGGGACTTATGTACGTGGTCAGGACGAAACGGGAACCTGTCCGGATCGGGTTTGTGACGACGAAGCGCATCGGCAATGCCGTGGCGCGCAACCGGGCAAGGCGCCTGATGAAAGAGGTTTATCGCCTCCATCGTCATGAACTTTCTTCCCATTATGAAGCCATATTGCTTGCCGCCGCTTTTCTGACGACAGCGACGTATAGCGAGGCGGAAAAGGCTTTGCTTGCGCTGTGGCGTAAAGCGGGCATGCTGGAGGGGGCATGATGAAGACGGTGCTGATCGTTCTTATTCGATTTTACAGGAAATATGTTTCTCCCCTGAAACCGCCATGCTGCCGTTTCACTCCCACCTGCAGCACTTACGCGCTGGAAGCGGTGGAGAAATACGGCGCGCTGAAAGGCGGATGGCTCGCGTTAAAGCGGATCTTGAAGTGCCATCCTTTCCATAAGGGCGGTTATGACCCTGTTCCATAAGGCTTTTCCGACAGGCAATGTACGGCGCTTTTGATAAGGCGCCGCTTTTTTCATCTTTCGCGTTTTGTTATCCTGTCACGCCATGAATTTTGCAGAGTTTCTGCATTTTTGTCTCATCCTGCTTTTGAAATTCAGAAAGCGGGAACATTTAGGCGGCTGAAATAGAGGCCGTATAAGGAGAAATTATGAATCTTGGCTTTGGCGGAGGCGGATCTGAGTTCCAGATTCCTGTCCTCTCGGCTATTGTAGGCATGATTGCCGATCTGATGCGCATTGGCCTGCAGGTTTGTTATGAATTTACTTCCGGTCTCGGATTTCCCAATTACGTCATCGCTATCGTCGTTTTGACGATACTCATTAAGACGCTGCTGCTTCCCCTCGCGGTGAAACAGATCCGTTCCATGAAAGCGATGCAGGCAATACAGCCGGAGATCCAGAAAATCCAGAAGAAGTACAGAAATGACCCTGCCATGATGCGGCAGGAAATGGGGCGTCTGTATAAAGAGCATAATGCGTCCCCCATGGCGGGATGCCTGCCTTTGCTCATACAGATGCCTTTCCTTATCGCGATGTACTATGCGATTCAGGGGTTCAGTTATGACCCTCTCCACGCGGGTTTCCTCTGGATTGAAAGTCTGGCAGCGGAAGACGGCACGTACATCCTGCCTGTTCTTTCCGCCGCGTCCACGTTCCTTGTTTCCTGGCAGACGACGCCGAAAGACGCACCGGGCAACCAAAAGACGATGCTTTTCATGATGCCTCTTATGATTGGCTGGATGTCTCTTCATTTTCCGAGCGGTTTGGTGATTTACTGGGTGGTGAGCAATGTCTACCAGTTTTTCCAGCAGCTTATCATGTTCCGCGGGGAAAAGGGAAAGGAAATGATAAACGGGCCTTCGAAAAAAGGCGTAGTCACTGTCCATACCGATGAAGAGGCTGTGGCTAAGACAAAGAGGAAAAAGATTATCCGCAGAAAAATTATTAAAAAGGTAGCAAAGAAACCGGCAGTCGATGAAGCACCGAAGGCCGGTGATGAAAAAGAAAAAACGGCTTCTGCTGAAAAGACGGCAGAGGCCGGGGATAGTTCCGGGAAAGCGGAGGGATAACTATGAAAACTGTCAGAATTACCGCAAAAACCGTTGACGAAGCAGTGGAAGAAGGATTGAAGAAGCTGGGGCTTTCCCGCGCAGAAGCAGTGATCCGTGTTATTGAACAGCCATCAAGCGGACTTTTCGGTTTGTTCAACAAGAAAGATGCCGTTGTCGAGGTCGGCGCGGCAGGATCGGAAACGGAAGATGTTACGGAGACTGCCGGGGACATGACTTCGGCTGCTGCCGGGGCTGCAGACGGAGAGGAAGAAACCGTTTCCGATGCGGAGGAGCCGGGGGAAAACGTCATGGCCGGCGGCGATACGGAAGAAGTTCTTACGGTGAAGAAGGAAAAACGCGGCCGTGAGGAAACTCCGTTTTCTGCGGAAGAGCAGGAAGAGGCCGCTGAAGAAGCGAAACGTTTCCTGACGGGCGTTTTCAAAGGAATGAAGATGGATGTGCAGCTTGAAAAGATGGTGAATGAAGAACGCATTCTTTTCAACCTTCACGGCGAGGGTCTGGGCATCCTTATCGGAAAGCACGGCCAGACGCTGGACGCGCTCCAGTACCTGACAAATCTGGCGGCAAATAAAAATTTCCGCCACCATTACTTCGTGCTTCTTGATGTGGAAGACTATCGGCAGCGCCGCAGGCAGACCCTGGAATCGCTGGCGCACCGCCTGGCGGATAAGGTGAAGCGTACAGGGGAAGAAATCCGCCTCGAACCGATGTCGGCGGGTGACCGCCGCATGATCCACCTGGCGCTCCAGAGTGACGGCGCGGTGTCTACAGAAAGCGACGGAGAAGCGCCGTACCGCTGCGTCGTTATTCGCGCGAAACAGTAAAAATGAAAAGCCTCATGGCGGAATGATTTCGATCAAACAGCCGTGAGGTTTTTTGCTGCGCAGGATCCGGAAATGCTGTGATCCGTTTCGTGTGCCTTTCTTTTGCGGTTCCCGCTTCTTTTGGGCTCCGCTTTATTTCGAGGCCGCAGGCGGGCAACAATATTTCATCAGTTGTGCTAAAATAACCATATACATAGAAAGGGGAGGTGGTTCGTTGTTCGCTTACGCGTTCACGTTCCTTGCCGCGCTTGCCGTGACGTTTATTCTCACGCCGGCCGTAAAGAATTTCGCGGTGCAGATCGGCGCCGTGGATAAGCCGGACGCACGGAAGGTGCATCACGGACTGGTCCCCCGTTTGGGCGGGCTTGCCATATACGCAGGGTTTATGGTATCCGTCATTCTTACGGTGGGCTTTACTTATGAAATGACAGGGATCATGATCGGCGCGACCTGTCTTGTTTTTGTGGGGATTGCAGATGATATCGTGTCTCTTCCCGCCAAGGTGAAACTTCTCGGGCAGATCTTATCCGCCGCTGTGCTTGTGATATTCTTTGATGTGAATATTGATTGGATCGATCTTCCCTATGTGGGGATTATTGAATTTCCTCTCTTTATTTCCATACCGCTTACTATTTTCTGGATCATCGGATTTATCAATACGGTTAATCTTATTGACGGCCTTGACGGGCTTGCTGCAGGGATCGCCACGATAGCGTCTATTGCCATCGCCCTTCTTGCATTCCAGATGGGGCAGTGGGTATCGGCTGCCGCTATGGTGGCCATGACAGGCGCGTGTCTCGGCTTTCTGCAGTATAATTTCAATCCGGCTAAAATTTTCATGGGCGATACGGGATCCATGTTCCTTGGGTATGTGATTGCCGCGGTGTCGGTCATGGGATCTATGAAGACGGCGGCTGCCGCAGTCCTTATCGTGCCTTTGGTGGCGCTGGCCGTGCCCATTACCGATACGGTACTTGCTATCGTGCGGCGCAGGCAGTCAGGGGTGCCGATTTTTTCACCGGACAAGAATCATCTCCACCACCGTCTTCTGGCGGCAGGCCTGTCGCAGAAACAGGTGGTGCTGGTCATGTACGCGCTGACCGCTTTTTTCTCGGCAGCGGCGCTCCTTGTGGTGAGGCTGAATCCATTTCTCGGTGTGGCGGTGATCCTTCTCACACTCGGGGTGTTTATTTTCTGGGCGAAGAAACTCGGCGTCATGAGAGAGGTCGTTCTTCCGCCGTCGGAAAAAGATGAGAAATAAAAAAGGAATTGACAGAAATATTTCATTGTATCAGTTTGTTTTATGAAAAGGAGTAGTCCTGTGAAAGTCATGACGGTTTTCGGCACGCGGCCTGAAGCGATAAAGATGGCTCCTGTCGTGCAGTCGCTTCTGGCGCATCCCGAAATAGAAACAAAGGTCTGCCTCACGGCGCAGCATCGGGAAATGCTCGATCAGGTGGTGGATCTTTTCAAGCTGCCCGTCGATTACGATCTGGATATCATGAGGAGCGGACAGTCCCTGTATGACATCACTTCCCGCGTCCTTCGCGGACTGGAAGAAGTACTGGAAAAGGAAAAACCGGATTATGTCCTTGTCCATGGGGATACGACGACGACGTTTACCGCGTCGCTTGCCGCTTTTTACAAGCAGATCAAAGTCGGACATGTGGAAGCGGGGCTGCGCACGGGAGATCTGGCGGCCCCTTTTCCTGAAGAGGCGAACCGCCAGCTTACGGGCGTCCTGGCCAGTCTTCATTTTGCCCCGACAGAAACGGCGCGGGAAAATTTACTCCGTGAAAATAAAAAGAATGAAAATATTTTCGTCGTGGGAAATACCGTCATTGATGCGCTCCTTTCAACGGTAAAGAAAGATTATACTTTTGAAGATGAAGAAATACAGGCGATTGAAGAACACAAGCGCGTCATCCTTGTGACCACCCACCGCCGTGAAAATCTGGGCGCGCCCATGCACCATGTGTACCGTGCGCTCCGCCGGCTGGTGGAAACCGTGCCGGATACGGAAGTCGTATTTCCTGTCCATCGGAATCCTCTTGTCCGTGAAGCGGTGGAGGAAGAGCTGGACGGCGCGGCGGGCATCCATCTTGTGGAACCGATGGAGTATGAGCCTTTCACGAATCTGATGGCGCGGTCTGCCCTTGTGCTGACCGATTCAGGCGGCATACAGGAGGAAGCGCCGAGCCTGGGGAAACCCGTCCTTGTCCTTCGCGATACGACAGAGCGTCCCGAAGCGGTAGAGGCGGGGACGGTAAAACTGGTAGGCACTGGGGAAGAGAAGATTTATCAGACGGCATACCGGCTGCTGACCGATGAGGCAGCATATCATGCGATGGCGGAAGCAGTGAATCCTTACGGTGACGGCAGATCCGCCGGGCGCATCGTGGAGACGCTTTTGTATGCGGAGGGGATTTCTCATAAAAAACCGTCTAAATTTATAGCTAAGTAAATCCGCATATGTTACAATAACTTTGTATGGGTAGAGCTGTACGTATTTTGCGTGCAGTTTTTCATGATATGCACATGCCGGAGATGGCCATGAAGAATGCCGGAGGACAGGGAGATAAAGGAAAAGAGTTCAATCCGATGCGCAGTATCGCTGTGGCAGGCGGAGCGGGCATGACCCTTCTTTCCTGTATCGGCCTCGGTATCTGGGGCGGACTTAAGTGTGATGAATACTTGGGGACGTATCCTTTCGGCCTTATCGGGTTATCCCTTTTGGGCGCCATATCCGGATTGTGGGCCATAATTAGAAAAATGATAGGAAAGTAAGAAATGAAGTATGATACGGTATTCCCTGCTTTTGCGGATAGAGTGGTCAGCCGTCTGGCAGCCATAGGCGCTGTCGGCGCGGCCGCCGCATTTTTGAAATGGGAATGGACTGTAGCGGCAGGATTTGCCGCCGGCGTCGTATTTCATATTCTTTTTTTCTTGTACATGAAACAGCGTTACATCCACTGGGAGAAAGAAGAGCGGGACGCGGCCTACATAGGCCAGATGGGCGCCGCGCTTGCCGGCTCCCGGCTTTTTGTGGAAGCGGGGCTGGCGGTGGCGGTGGTTTTGTGGACACCGTTTTCCATTCTCGGCTTTCTGGCGGGCTTATTGTCACTGTTCCCTGCTACTATCTGGGCAAGGCAATAGTGTGGAATAAGAATAATAATATTTTCCTGACGTCCAAAACAGAGAGGGGGTGAGACTATGCATCTTCATACGGGTACACATGTGGTTGCACAGCTTTTCGGAATGTCGGTCAATCTGGATACGATTTTTACACAATGGCTTACTGCTCTCATAGTATTTATTATCGTCTTTGCTGCGAGCCGGGGGCGTTCGCTCGTTCCAAGCGGTATCCAGAATGCGGTGGAAATGATCATTGAGCCGCTATGCTCCCAGTTTGAGAAGAATATGGGATCGCATTATAAAAAGGTTGTTTATTTCTTGCTGACGCTTTTCATGTTCATCTTTGTGGCCAATGAGATCGGGCTTCTGCCGACAGCCCATCTGACGGCGTCTCCGACAAATGATGTGAATACGACCCTGGGGCTGGCACTGGCCGGCACATTATGTATTCATTTCGTTTATATCAGGAACAGGGGATTCGGCAAATGGCTGAAACATTTCTTTGAACCGATGCCGCCGTTCGTAATCATCAATATCGTAGAAGAACTTTCCCGGCCGGTGACACTGGCAATGCGTCTATTCGGCAATATTCTGGCAGGGGAAATCCTGATGGAAATCCTCTACGCGTTGGCACCTGTGCTTGTACCTTTGCTCTGGGTCGTGTTCAGCCTTGTGGTCGGATTGATCCAGGCGTACATTTTCACTACGCTCACTTCCATTTATCTCAAGGAGAGCGTGGAGTAAGTGAAGGTGTGCAGGTGAATGGGAGCGGCACTCCGTAAAATGCCCGGCGCCGCCCGCGAAACGGTACTCATTATATCCGGAAAAACCGGGGCATTACATTTTTAGGAGGAATCATTACCATGGATCAGACTATTGTTGTTCAGTATTCCCTTATCGCATCTGCGCTGATTGCCGCAGTTGCCGCATTTGCAGCTGCATTCAGCGATTCTAAAGTAGCATCTCACGCTATCGACGGCATGACCCGCCAGCCGGAAATTCAGGGCCAGCTCTTCACTTCCATGCTTGTCGGCATCGGCCTGGTAGAATCTATTCCGATTATCGCTATCGTTATTTCTCTCGTCCTCGTATTCGCCAATCCTTTCCTCGGCTAATTCCAATTCATTGTTAGCCTAAGGAGGGGATTTCATTGGTAGAATTAAATGGTACGCTGCTGATTTCAATCCTCAACTTTATCATTCTCATTGCCGTTTTGGCGCATTTCTGCTATAAGCCGGTACTGAAGGTTATGGATGACCGCAGGAACAAGATCCGGAATGATCTGGACAGCGCGGCCCGGTCCAGCGCGGAGGCGGCCAAGCTCAAATCCGATCTGGAAGCGGAACTTGCCAATGCCCAGGTCGCCGCACAGGGGATCGTGGACAAGGCCGTAAAAGAGGCCAAGGTACAGGCCCAGGCGCAGATCGATGAGGCCTATGCGGCTATTGAGAGGGAAAAAGTCCAGGCTGCTAAACAGATCGAAAGGGAACGCAAGGATGCCCTGGAGGATCTGAAGGCGCAGGTGGCCGCTCTTTCCTGTGATATTGCATCGAAGATCATCAGCAAAAATATGACGCCGGATACGAATGACCGGCTCATAGCGGAAAGCATCGCAAGACTGGATGCCGGGCGGGCAGGTAAGTAATCATGGATAAGAACGTAATCCTTGCAAAGAAGTACGGACGAGCCATCTATGAAATTGCCGCAGAGCAGCACTGCCTGGAACAAACGGAAGAAGATCTCCGCCTCATTGCCGATACCATAGGGAAAAGCAAAGAGCTCGGGGAGATTCTGAACCATCCTCTGCTTGCTAAGGATGTCAAGAAAGATACTATAAATAAGTTATTTGCAGATAAGGTGCAGCCGATAGTTTTACAGTTCTGCTATATTGTTATCGACAAAGGCCGCATCGCTGATTTTGCTGCCATGGCGGATGTCTATGCCAATCTTGCGCATCATGGGATGGGCATGGAGGAAGCCGTGGTAACCTCTGCGTTTCCATTGACCAAATCCCAGGTGGACGCTTTGAAAGCCAAACTTGCGGAAATCACGGGAAGCAAAATTATCATGAAACAGAAAGTAGACGCATCTTTGATAGGCGGATTTACGGTCCGGATGGGAGACCGTCTGATTGACGGATCCGTAGCCCGCCAGCTTGCGGCGCTCCGCTCGCAAATGATGCAAAGAGATTGAGGTGACTTACAGGATATGAAAATCAGTTCAGATGAAATCACATCTGTTATTAAAAAACAGATTGAAAATTACAAAGTAGACCTCAATGTCGATGAAGTAGGTACGGTTCTTGAAGTCGGCGACGGTATCGCCCATGTATATGGCCTTGAAAACTGCATGGCCGGTGAATTGCTGGAACTGCCGAACGGCGTTTACGGCATGGCCATGAACCTGGAAGAAAGCAATGTAGGTGCCGTTCTTCTGGGAAATGCGGAAACCATCAAGGAAGGCGACGTAGTAAAGAGAACGGGCCGTCTGATGCAGGTTCCCGTAGGCAATGCGGTTATCGGCCGCGTGGTCAATGCGCTGGGACAGCCGATTGACGGCAGAGGCGAAATCAAGACTGACGCTTATCGCGACATTGAAATCAAAGCTCCGGGCATTGCCGACAGACAGCCGGTAAACGTCCCGCTGCAGACCGGTCTGAAATGTATCGACTCCATGGTCCCGATCGGCCGCGGACAGCGTGAGCTGATCATCGGCGACCGCGGTACAGGCAAGACCGCCATCGCTATTGATACCATTCTGAACCAGAAGGGACAGGATGTCATTTGTATTTATGTTTCCATCGGGCAGAAGAACTCCAATGTCGTCCGTGTATACGAACGTCTGAAAGCTGCCGGCGCTATGGATTACTCCATCATCGTACACGCCGGTGCTTCCGAAGGGTCCCCAATGCAGTACCTTGCACCGTACTCCGGTGTATCCATTGCGGAACACTTCATGCACCAGGGCAAAGACGTCCTCATTATCTATGACGACCTCTCCAAGCATGCCGTCGCTTACCGCGCCATGTCGCTTCTGCTGCGCCGTCCGCCGGGACGCGAAGCTTACCCCGGTGACGTATTCTATCTGCATTCCCGTCTGCTGGAACGTGCGGCACGTCTGTCCGATGCGCTGGGCGGCGGCTCCATCACCGCGCTGCCGATCATTGAAACACTGGCAGGCGATGTCGGTGCGTACATTCCGACAAACGTCATTTCCATCACGGACGGACAGATTTATCTGGAAACGGCACTCTTTTATTCCGGGATCCGTCCGGCCATCAATGTTGGCCTGTCCGTATCCCGTGTAGGCGGTTCTGCACAGATTAAGGCCATGAAACAGGTCGCAGGCACGCTGCGTCTGGATCTGGCACAGTTCCGTGAATTGGCAGCATTTGCCCAGTTCGGTTCCGATCTTGACGCTGCCACCAAAGCGCAGATCGACCGCGGTCAGAGGACGACGGAAATTCTGAAGCAGCCGCAGTATTCCCCCTATCCGGTCGAAGACCAGGTTATGGCGATCTACACGGCCGTCAAGGGGTATCTTGATGACGTGGACGTAGACCAGGTTGTCGGGTTTGAACAGCAGGTTCTGAATTTCCTCCACAGCAGCCATCCGGAAATCGGCGCTGATATCGTGGATAAAAAGAAGCTGACAGATGAAAATGAAGCGAAACTCAGAGAAGCTCTTGATGAATTCAAGAAACGTTACAAGGCACAAAGCGAAACAGAAGAAAAGTCTGAAACGGTAGAGGGGTGATCTGATTGGAAAGTACGCGTGATATAAAAGGGCGCATAAAATCCGTCACCAACATCCAGCAGATCACGAAAGCCATGAAGATGGTAGCCGCCGCCCGTCTGCGCAAAGCGGAGGAAAAGGCAAACGGCTCCCGTCCTTATGCGGAAAAGATCGGAGAGCTCCTGCGCCGTGCTTCTTCGGTGACACCCGGATTTACAAGCCCGCTCTTCAGGACAGGCGAAGTAAAGAAGGTCGGATACCTCGTCATTTGCGGTGACAAAGGCCTTGCCGGCGCTTATAACTCCAACGTGATGAAGCGTACCCTGCAGGAAATCTCCGGAAAGGATCGTTCTGCATACGCTTTATATGTCTGCGGGAAACAGGCGAAGAATTATCTGAAATTCCGCGGGTATGATCCCGATACCTATCATTTCGGCTTTTCTGATAAGCCGTCGGCTCAGGATTCCATCGATCTCTCCAAAGAGATGGTGGAATACTTCACAAAAGAAGAAGTCGATGAAGTTTATATTATTTATACCAAATTCATCACCGCCCTCCGCCAGCAGGTCCGGGTAGACCGGCTGCTCCCCATTGAAGCGCCGGCTGAGGGAAAAACGGAAGAAGCAGCAAAAGCGGCTGCCAGCGAATGGGAAAAAGAAAGACAGGATTTCCTCCGTATCGAGGAAGATCCCTATATTTTCCTTCCCGATGCGGCGGCAGTGCTTTCCAAACTGCTTCCTGAATATATACAAGTACAGGTTTATAATGCGATGCTGCAATCCGCGGCGTCCGAGCTGGGCAGCCGTATGGCGGCCATGTCCGCTGCCACTGACAACGCGACGGAAAGAATTGCCGACCTCAACCTTACGTACAACAAAGCGCGTCAGGCACAGGTCACCAATGAAATTTCCGAAATTGTCGGCGGTGCGGCAGCTCTCGAATAAACCGGCTTAATTTGATTAAGGAGGAATGCTTCTTCATGGCAAATGAACAGCAGGGACAGGTAGGCAAGGTCGTACAGGTCATGGGCGCTGTCGTCGATATCGCTTTTTCCGACGATCAGGAACTTCCTGCCATCTATAACGCAATTCATGTCAAAGATGAAGAAGGCACTGTTCCGGTAGATGTTATCTGTGAAACCATGCAGCACTTAGGTGACGGCGTAGTCCGCACCGTTGCGATGAGTTCCACCGATGGCATGGTACGCGGAATGAAAGCAGTAGATACCGGCCGTGCTATTGCGGCACCGGTCGGCGACGGATGCCTGGGACGTATTTTCAACGTACTCGGACAGACCGTCGACAATGACGATACAAAAGTACCGGCATCCGACTACTGGCCTATTCATCGTCCGGCACCGGCCTTTAAAGACCAGTCTCCGGCAACCGAAATTTTTGAAACCGGCATCAAAGTCGTCGACCTCATCGCTCCATATGCAAAAGGCGGTAAGATCGGGCTCTTCGGCGGTGCGGGTGTAGGTAAGACCGTTCTTATCCAGGAATTGATCCATAACGTGGCGACAGAACACTCCGGCTGCTCCGTATTCTGCGGCGTCGGCGAACGTACCCGTGAAGGGAACGATCTCTGGGGAGAAATGAAAGACTCCGGCGTTCTTTCCAAAGTTGCGCTGGTATACGGCCAGATGAACGAACCTCCGGGAGCGCGTATGCGTGTAGCTCTCACCGGTTTGACCATGGCTGAATATTTCCGCGACAAACAGGGACAGGACGTCCTGCTCTTCGTAGACAATATTTTCCGTTTCGTACAGGCAGGTTCCGAAGTATCCGCGCTGCTCGGGCGTATGCCGTCCGCCGTAGGCTACCAGCCGACACTGGCCACCGATATCGGCGAACTGCAGGAACGCATCACTTCCACCAAAGACGGTTCCATCACATCCATCCAGGCCGTATACGTACCGGCCGATGACTTGACGGATCCGGCTCCGGCAGGCGTATTTACACACTTGGACGCTACCACCGTACTGAGCCGTTCCATCGCGGAACTGGGTATCTATCCGGCAGTAGACCCGCTGGACTCCACCAGCCGTATCCTTGACCCGAACGTTTTGGGTGAAGAGCATTACGAAGTGGCCCGCGGCGTACAGGCTATTCTGCAGCGCTACAAAGAACTGCAGGATATCATCGCCATCCTGGGCATGGAAGAACTTTCCGATGATGACAAAGTCATCGTAGCCCGCGCAAGAAAGGTACAGAGATTCCTGTCTCAGCCCTTCTTCGTAGCCGAACAGTTTACAGGCTCCCCCGGCAGATACGTATCCCTGAAGGAAACCATCCGCGGCTTCAAGGAAATCCTTGCAGGCCAGCACGATGATATGCCTGAAGGCGCGTTCTACATGGTCGGCACAATTGATGAAGCGATCGAAAAGGCTGAAAAGATGAAGAAAGGGGAATAAGCCATGGCTGATACCCTTACGAATCCCATGCACGTGGAAGTCATCAGCCCCGACGGACCAATTTATCGAGAAACCGGCGTGGAAATGGTGGTGGCCCGTGCAGCAGACGGCGAATTTGCCGTCATGAAAAACCATCTGCCTCTGGCAGCCGCTCTTGAAATGTGCCCTGTGCGCATTGTTAAAGGCGGAAAGGAACAAAAGGTGGCTGTATTTGGCGGTTTCCTGGAAATAAAGGACAATCAGGTAAATATCGTAGCCCCCCTGGCGGAGCTGGCGGATACCATCGATATTGCCCGTGCCCAAGCCGCGAAGAAACGTGCGGAAGACAGGCTCGCGTCCAAGAGCAAAGAAATCGATGTCGATCGTGCCAAACTCGCTCTCCAGCGTGCGCTGACACGGCTCAAAACGACAGGAACCCTTTGATCCCAACACAAGAACCGATCCATACAAATAATGGGTCGGTTTTTATGTTGGGGGAAGACGGTAAGAAGATAAAAGCTATCAGCTGTGAGCTGTAAACTATTAGCCGTTAGTTGGCAGCTGTCAGCTAAAAGTACTGAATGACGGCGGACGGTCAGGTGTCACCCGGAGCGCCAACAAAAGATTTGCTACAGTGTTAAGGAAAGGGATTCTAACGGGAAAAATAGGGATTGGGCAAGCCTCCTTGTTTATAAGGAGGTGGCCGGCGAAGCCGGACGGAGGATACTGGCTTGGGGGAATGACGCAAAAGAATAGAATGAAGATTCTTTTTCTGCCCCCGTTCTGAGTGATGACGGACAGTAAAGCGTCATCCGAAGTGAATGTGAAGGATCTGTCACCATGGTGAGGGAAACGTTAAGCGTCATCCTAAGCGGATGCGAAGGATCTGTGCCCGTGGTGAGGAAGCCGGTAAGAAGATAAAAGCTATCAGCTGTGAGCTGTCAGCTGCAAGCCATTAGCTGTGAGTTAAAAGCCGAAGCATATGATTTCCATTAGATGTCATACGAAACAGCAGCAAAGGATTTGCTGCTGTGTTAAGGAAAGGGATTCTAACGGGAAAAATAGGGATTGGGCAAGCCTCCTTGTTTATAAGGAGGTGGCCGGCGAAGCCGGACGGAGGATACTGGCTTGGGGGAATGACGCAAAAGAATAGAATGAAGATTCTTTTTCTCCCCCCGTTCAGAATGATGAAGGACGTTAAGAAGATAAAAGCTATCAGCTGTGAGCTGTCAGCTGCAAGCTAACTATTCTTTTACGATTTAAATCATTACGACAAGCGAGTATTCTCAATCGCACTACGTGCGCCAGCAGCTCCTTCTGACGGCCGACTTCATGATCCTTGTATAAGACGGTAAGGCGTCATCAGTATAATAGATTCTTCGCTCTGTGTCATGTTGTGATTTTTCCTCATTCTCATACAGCATTCTTACTTCCGCTCTGAATGACGGGATACGGTAAGGCGTCATTCAAAGCGCCAGCGAAGGATCTGCTACAGTGTTGAGGAAAGGGATTCTGACGGGAAGAATAGGGATTGGGTAAGCCTCCTTATTTATAAGGAGGTGGCCGGCGAAGCCGGACGGAGGATACTGGCTTGGGGGAACGACGCAAAAGAATAGAATGAAGATTCTTTTTCTGCCCCCCGTTCTGAGTGATAACGGACGGTAAAACGTCATCCTGAACGAATATGAAGAATCTATGACCGTGGAGTGGAAAGCGGTAAGAAGATAAAAGCTATCAGCTGTGAGCTGTGAGCTGTCAGCTGCAAGCTAACTATTCTTTTACGATTTAAATCATTACGACAAGCGAGTATCCTCAATCGCACTACGTGCGCCAGCAGCTCCTTCTGACGGCCGACTCCATGATCCTTGTATAAGACGTTAAGGCGTCATAATGAGGGAAGCGTTAAGCGTCATAGTAAGGGAAATGTTAAACGTCATCCGAAGCGGATGTGAAGGATCTGTACCCGTGGTGAGGAAAACTGGTAAGGCGTCATTCAGAGCGCCAGCGAAGAATCTGTCACCGTGGTGGGGAAAACCGTAAAATCTCATCAAAGTGACAGATTTATCACGCAGGGGCATGTAACTATTATTCATAAAGTGGAATTCATGATTTGCGCAATTTGGCATGATGCATTATCTATGTATTTTACTTAATGCTGGATATGGGATGTAATGTTATAAACTTTAGTTCAAGGATTAATGAGGAAATAAAGTCAAAAAATAAGAAAATATTTATAGGGGTATATAAAACGTGAATGCGGTATGCAGCATAGTTTGCCGAAACATGATGCATTATGAAAAGATTAGAAAATATGTGCCTATTGATTATAAAAAGTAATACAGCTATGCGGAATTGATATGTGCATTTTGTGGTGGGGTGTCGTATAATCGAAACGATTATGTATCGGAATCATACTATTCGTTTTTGATCCGGATGGGGGAGAGTTGAGTCTGATATACAATCCTGCTGCGGCATGGAAAGAATACTTATCATCCACAAGAGTATGATGGTGAGATTGTTTTTGCCGGCAGAACCGCTTTTTGTAATCGGAGTAATGGCAGAAAACGGCAGATATCCCTGAAGTGACTGGGGCAGGGATGATGGGGGAGTTTTAATAATGGATATGTTTTATTGGGATATCCGGAGCAAGTCACGAAGTAGATGTGACATCTGTGTCCGGAACATACACAGGAATTTAAGAGCGCTCTGTGCGGCTGCTTAGGCGGCTGTTTTCGAGGGCGTTTTTTGTATGCCTGAAAAGCCGGCGTGAAGAGGCATGATGGAAAATGGAGGCGGCATGAAGAAGATTACGGACTTTTAGAAAAATATCCTGACCGAGTGGAGTTTCCCGTATTTTTACAGGAATGCAGGATTTGACGAGGTTGTTTTTCAGAGGCAGGCATAAAGCGGTGTCTGTAAGATGGAGGACTCCGCAGATGGCTGGATCTTGGAGAAAATAAAGATAAACCGTCTTAAGGTCAATTTATAAACAATAAGAAAACCGCATGAATACTGGATATTTTGTATTTGCAAAATTTATGGTTGAAAAAAATTAAGGCATGGGGTAAAATGATTTTCGTGTTTGCTGCGGGAGCATGATTTCCTGATGCACAAAACAGGGCAGAGGATAAAGAGACAGCCCAATGCTGCGGTTTCAGGGAAAACATGCGCAGGCAGTTTCTCCGGCAAAAAGTATCGTAAAGAAAACAGGGATAAAAACGGTCAGCATTTTATACATCGGAGAAAACATTTTTGCAATAGAGAAAGGATGGGGTTAAAGTTATGAATCAAGTACACAAGGTCATATGGAGCAGGGTGAAGAATTGCTACATAGTCGTTTCGGAAATCACGAAGAGGGTCGGCAGAGATAATAAAGCCTCTGTGACGGGAATCCGTCCGCTTCGCGCGCTTTTGTGCGCCATGGTGGTTGCCGGCTGTATGCTTCCTGCTGATGTGGATGCGGCAAGCGGGATAGTCTGGGGGACGGGCGCGTCCGCTCCGGGACAAGATAGTGTTGCCGTAGGAACAAACGCAAAAGCAAAGAAGTCTCATGCGGTTGCCCAAGGTACAGAGGCAAAAGCGGACGGTGTTTATGCGCTGGCATTCGGGTATAAAGTACAAACATTGGCAAACTATGCCATCGCTATGGGACATCAGGCAAAAGCAGGGGCCAATGCGATCGGCGGTGTGGCGATTGGCTCCAGTTCCGTAGTCGAGGGAGAACACGGGGTAGCGCTTGGAGATCAGGCGGAATCGAAGAATAAGCAGACGATTGCGGTAGGTTTGAAATCCGTTTCGTCGGGTGAACAGAGCATTTCTATCGGACACCAGGCAAAAGCGATAGGGAACAACAGTATCGCGGAAGGCGTAGGCGCCAAAGGCTATGCCAAAGACGGTGTGGCTATCGGCAACAATGCGGAATCGGGAACGGCAGACAATAAGGATCCCCGTATACCGACCATTCCGTCCAATAATGGGGTAGCTGTGGGCAATTCGGCCAAAGCCAGCGGCGGTTCTTCCGTTTCCGTAGGGAATGACAGCATCGGCAACGGACCGTCTTCTGTCGCTATCGGCAATGCGGCAACGGCTAATGATGTAAGGACTACAGCCATCGGCAACAATGCCCATGCAGAAGGTGCCGGTTCACTGTCCATCGGGCGTGAGGCCAGCGCGTTGACCTTGGAAAATGCGACAAGCACAAATCCGCTTGTGACCGGGACTGATGAGCAGCTGGATAGAAAAGGCGTTATGGCCATTGGTGATGATGCCAAGGCAAGCGGTAATAATTCCATCGCTCTCGGTACTTCCGCCAAAGCCGGCGATTTGGAGAAAACCCGGAATGCAGATTCTGTTACTCTGACCGGCAGCGCGAAACGGATTACCAAGCTGACGACGAAGCGGTCCGTCAATAACGCGGTTGCTATCGGTACGGAATCCAGCGTACAGTCTGATGAAGACATTGCTGTCGGCTACAGGGCAACAACCGTAGCTTCCAAATACCACCAGCTGCCCGGTTCCGGACAGGTGGCTATCGGCAGCAACAGCAATACTTACGGAAGCAGGGGCGATGTGGCAATCGGTTCCGGCGCAGAGACGAATATAAGGGTCAAAAACGTGGATCATACCAATGGTCCGACGGAAAAGCGTGATGCACAGAGCGTGGCTATCGGCAGCGTGGCAAAGGCTTACGGATCGCAGGCGGTGGCTGTTGGCGCAGACACAAGGGCGATCGGAAACTCTTCCGTGGCGATCGGTACGGATGATATCGAGCTGGATCGTGCAAAACTACAATCCCTTCTGCCGGGACTGGCGAATAATGAAAATCTGAATAATAAGGCGCCCAGTGATGCGACGCTTGGTTCGGCTGCTTTGCATGATAAGCCCTATTATGTCAAGACTGCTTCCATCGGAACGGCATCCGTGGCACTCGGCGCGATGAGCCAGGCCGCCGGTGACGCTTCTATGGCCATGGGGCTCAATGCTTTGGCGGAAGGCGATGCCAGCACGGCAATCGGGCCTTTGGCACGCAGCAAGGGGAAAAAGTCCATTGCCATGGGTGTCAATGCCAATTCCCAAGTAGATGGCGGCGTGGCACTCGGCGCTGACAGTGTTTCCAACCGTCAGCAGACATCTAATGCTTACATCCCTTCCGGTGCCGACACGGCACAGGTAAATGCCATTAATGCGACAAAAGGAACGACAGGTGCCGTCAGTGTCGGCTCGGATACGGTAAAACGCCAGATCATCAATGTGGCGGCCGGCACGGATGATTCCGATGCCGTCAATGTGGCCCAGCTGAAAGCGGTAACATCTAATGCTTCCTGGACAGTACAGGGGAATGGCAGTGATGTGAATGCAGTGAAGAATGGCAGTAAAGTCAACTTTGCCGATGGGACAAATACAACGGCTTCCGTGACAAAAGATGCGTCCGGAAAGGTAACGGCCGTAAAATACAACTTGAAAAAAGATGTCAACCTGGGAACGGACGGCAGCCTGACCATCAACGGAAATACCTATATCAATAAAGATGGCATCAACGCGGGGAATAAACAGATCACCAATGTAGCCAGCGGCGGAGATGTAGTAACGAACGCGGCCAATATCGGCGACATCAACCGTATTGTGACAGCGAAAGACAAGTATATAACGAAAGGTAAGGCAACCTACCAGACAAACGGTGACGGCACGGCAACCTTGACCGGTACGAATGGCCTTTCCGCCAATGTGACGGGACTCAAAAACAACTATGTCACAAGCGGCAGCGTTTCCAATGACGGTAAAACCCTGACATTGGAACGGAATGATACGGGCAAAGTCAATGTAGACCTGAGCAAAATATTCACCGAGGTGGCAAAGGAAGATTACCATCTGGTAGCAAATCCGGAAGCAGGAAGCCAGGGCAAGTACAAAGCGGACAGCAACGGAAATATGGTGCTGACCGTAGCGAACGAAAAAGGCGAAAAGAAACAGGTTACCTTGACAGACATCGCATCCAAAGCGCAGCAGAATACGAATACAACAAATATTACAAACATTAACAATACCATTGCCAAAGGCCTGAACTTTAAGGGTGATGACGCAACAGTTATCAATAAGAAACTGGGCGAGCAGCTGGATATCAAAGGCGGCGCTGATGCATCAAAACTGACAGATGGGAATATCGGTGTCGTATCCGGAAACGGTGCGCTGAATGTAAAACTGGCGAAAGATGTGACCGGCCTGAACAGTGTGACGGCAGGAACCGCCAGAATGGGCGTCGATTCGGCAGACCACAAGAGCTATGTAACCGGTCTGGACAACAGGGACTGGGACGTGCAGAATCCGGTGGTCGTGAACGGCAGAGCGGCAACAGAGGATCAGCTGAAGAAAGTGTCTGATGCGATTTCCACCACGACTGCGGCGAAGACAGATTTCCGCCTGGTCAAAAATCCTGACGCGGCTGACGGGAACTATTCCGTGGCCAACGGCAAAGTGGATCTGAAAGTGGAAGACAAGGCGCATCCGACGACACCGGCAAGCACGGTCACAATCAATAATATTGCCAGCGCGTCGGACGTGGAAAAACTGAAAGCAGGCTTCAAGGTAAAGGCAGGAACCAATGAGGGCGCGATCAAGGCGGGAGACACCCTTGAATTCGCGGCAAAAGACAATGCAGGTGTGGAATACGATCCGGCCGCAAGGAAGCTGACTGTATCCGTAAGCAAAGATCCGACCTTCAACAGCGTGACTGTAGGTGACGTAAAGATCAACAACACCGGCATCAACGCAGGGAACAAGCAGATCACCAATGTAACCAGCGGCGGCAATGTAACGACGAATGCGGCCAATATCGGCGATATTAACCGTATTGTGACGGCGAAAGACAAGTATGTGACAGGCGGCACCGCAACCTACCAGACAAACGGCGACGGCACGGCTGCGTTGACTGGTACGAACAACCTGACCGCCAATATAACGGGACTCAAAAACAACTATGTCACAACAGGCAGCGTTTCCAACGACGGCAAGACCCTGACACTGGAACGTAACGACACAGGCAAAGTCAATGTAGACCTGAGCAAAATATTCACCGAGGTGGCAAAGGAAGATTATCATCTGGTAGCAAATCCGGAAGCAGGAAGCCAGGGCAAGTATAAAGCGGACAGCAACGGAAATATGGTGCTGACCGTAGCGAACGAAAAAGGCGATAAGAAACAGGTTACCTTGACAGATATCGCATCCAAAGCGCAGCAGAATACGAATACAACAAATATTACAAACATCAACAACACCATTGCCAAAGGCCTGAACTTCGGCGGAGACTCGGGCGCAGATATTAACAAAAAGCTGGGAGAAAAGCTGGAAATCAAGGGCGGTGCCTCGGCAGACCTGACAGATGGAAATATCGGCGTTGTATCTGATGGAACGAAGCTCAATGTGAAGCTGAAGAAAGATGTGGATCTTGGGCCGAATGGCAGCCTGACCATTAACGGAAAGACCTATGTCAACAAAGACGGTCTCAATGCGAACAGCCAGAAGATTACCAACGTGGCTGACGGCACGGCAAACAGTGATGCAGTCAACCTGGGTCAGCTAAATGCGGCCATTGGCGGTACGGCAAAGGCAACGACCGTCAAAGCGAAGGACGCCAATGTAACCGTTACGGAAGGAACCAATCCCGCCGGTGGTAAAGAATATACCGTCGGACTGGGTGATAAAGTAACCCTCGGCACGGCTGACAAGAAAATCGTCGTAGACGGAACCAGCGGAAAGATTACGGCGGGCAGCAAGGTCACCATCGACGGAACGACAGGGGACATCCAGGCGGGCACAGTCAAAGTGACAGGCGCCGGCACAGTGAATGAACTGACCAACCGCACATGGGATATTGACAACCCGACAGTCGTGCACGGACAGGCAGCCACGGAAGACCAGTTGAAAACAGTCAGCGACGGCGTGAAGACCAATAAGACAAATATTACAAACATCAACAACACCATTGCCAAAGGCCTGAACTTCGGCGGAGACTCGGGCGCAGATATTAACAAAAAGCTGGGAGAAAAGCTGGAAATCAAGGGCGGTGCCTCGGCAGACCTGACAGATGGAAATATCGGCGTTGTATCTGATGGAACGAAGCTCAATGTGAAGCTGAAGAAAGATGTCAATCTGGGCGCTGACGGCAGCCTGACCATCAACGGAAAGACCTATGTCAACAAAGACGGTCTCAATGCGAACGGCCAGAAGATCACCAACGTGGCTAACGGCACGGTGAACAGTGACGCAGTCAACTTCGGCCAGCTGAAAGATGCTGTGGCGGCAGGAAAGACGATTCTGAAAGATGGTAAGAATACCACCGTCGAAGGCGAAGGCACCGTTGCCAATCCGTATAAAGTCAATGTAAATGACGATCTGGTGCTCGGCAAGAAAGGCGCCGACGGCAAAGACGGCTCCATCGGAGTCAACGGCAAAGACGGCTCTGCTGTAGTGATCAACGGCAAAGACGGCTCCATTGGTCTGAACGGTAAGGACGGCGCTAACGGACTCACCATTAAGGGCGGCGATGGAAAGCCGGGCGTTGACGGTACCAATATCACCCGTCTCATCATCGAAGAAAAGGATGGCAAGAAGCATGATGTAGCCACCTTGGATGACGGCATGAAGTACGGTGGTGATACAGGAGCAGTCATCAAGAAGAAACTGAATGAACAGGTGAATGTAGTCGGCGGCATTACAGATGAAAGCAAGCTGACGACAGATGACAATATCGGCGTCGTATCTGACGGCAGCAACAACCTGAAAGTTCGTCTGGCGAAAAATATCAACCTGGGACCGGACGGCAGCCTGACCATTAACGGAAAGACCTATGTCAACAAAGACGGTCTCAACGCAAACGGCCAGAAGATCACCAACGTGGCTAACGGCACGGTGAACAGTGACGCAGTCAACTTCGGCCAGCTGAAAGATGCTGTGGCGGCAGGAAAGACGATTCTGAAAGATGGTAAGAATACCACCGTCGAAGGCGAAGGCACTGTTGCCAATCCGTACAAAGTCAATGTAAATGACGATCTGGTGCTCGGGAAGAAAGGTGCTGACGGCAAAGACGGTTCCATCGGAGTCAACGGCAAAGACGGTTCTTCCGTAGTGATCCATGGCAAAGACGGAATCAGCATCAAGGGTAAAGATGGCAAAGACGGAGTTACTCTCAAGGCGAAAGACGGAGCCAACGGGACAGAAGGGCAGATTGGCCTGACCGGACCTGCCGGGAAAGACGGGAAATCCACCCATGCGGATATAGGCGTCAACGCAGGACCTGCGAGCCTGGATCCGGCCAAGAACCTGTCGGCTACCGAAATGACCCGTCTCTACTATGTAGATGAAAAAGGCGACCATCAGGTGGCAACGATGGATGACGGCATGAAATTTGCCGGAAATACCGGACTGGCAATAAAGAAACTGAACAGTACTATGACCATCAGGGGAACCGGAACGAAGGCGGATACGGAATATGATCCGTCAAACATCAAAACAATGGTGGATGCTGACGGAAATATGATTGTCGGCCTGGACAAGAACCTGAAAGCGGACAGTGTCGGAATCAACGGCAAAGACGGCAGAGACGGAGCGACCATTAAAGGCGGCGACGGAAAGCCGGGCGTTGACGGTACCAATATCACCCGTCTCATCATCGAAGAAAAGAACGGCAAGCAGCATGATATTGCTACCTTAGACGACGGCATGAAGTACGGCGGTGATACGGGAGCAGTTATCAAGAAGAAACTGAACGAACAGGTGAATGTAGTCGGCGGCATTACAGATGAAAGCAAACTGACGACAGATGACAACATCGGCGTCGTATCTGACGGCAGCAACAACCTGAAAGTCCGTCTGGCCAAAGATGTGAAGCTGAACAGCGTAACGGCCGGCAATGTGGTGATGGATACGACCGGATTCTATGTCAAGAAAATAACGCGTACTCCGGCCGGAACGGTTTCTCTTACTGCAGATGGGCTGAATAACGGCGGAAATAAGATTGCCAATATAGCGGCAGGCGAGGCGGATACCGATGCCGTCAATGTCAGCCAGCTGAAAAATCAGGGCTCGGAGATCGTCAACAAGGGCTTCGGCATAAAAGCGGAAGACGGAAATGAAGTAAAGAAGAAGCTTGGCGAAACGGTGGACGTTGTAGGCGACGGTAAGAATATTTCCACCAGAGTCGAAGGCGGCAGAGTCAGAGTGGGGCTTAAGGATGATATTTTACTGAATAGTGTCACCACAGGCCGCACAAGAATGGATACCAACGGGCTTACCGTTCAGGACGGTTCCGGAAACACGGCAGTGACAGTCGACAAGGACGGGCTGAAGATCAAGGACGGCCCCAGCGTTACCAAGTCGGGAATTGACGCAGGCGGCAAGAAGATCACTAACGTGGCAGCAGGCGAGGCGGATACCGATGCCGTCAATGTCAGCCAGCTGAAAAAAGCGGCAGCCGGTGCCACCACGAAAGTAGCGGACGGCAAAAATACGACGGTGACTTCTGAAACGAATGCCGACGGATCCAAAACGTACCATGTCAACCTGAATGATGACATTACGCTGGGAACCGATCCTTCCAAGCAGATCAGCATTAAAGGTACCGAAGGTACGATCAAGGCCGGACAGGTGACTGTCAACGGTACGGCCGGCACAGTGAACGGACTGACCAATAAGACCTGGGATCCGAACAATATCACCAGCGGACAGGCGGCGACGGAAGACCAGCTGAAGGTTGTATCCGGCCAGGCAGGCAAGCATTCTTCCGTAACGGCGGGCAGCAATATTTCCGTGACAACGGGGACGAATGCAAACGGCGGCACGGAGTACAAAGTGGCTGTAGTCGATACACCGACCTTCAAGACGGTAACCACGGGAAATACGGTGATGAGTAATAGCGGCCTGACGATCAAGAATGGCCCGAGCATCACGCAGACCGGCGTTGACGCAGGCGGCAAACGGATTACCAATGTGGCAGCAGGCAAGGCAGATACAGATGCTGTGAATGTAGGGCAGCTGAAACAGATCGGCGGAGCCATCAACAAAGTTGATAACCGTATCAACAGAGTCGGCGCAGGAGCGGCGGCATTGGCAGCACTCCATCCGCTGGACTTCGATCCTGATGACAAGTGGGACTTCACTTTGGGCTACGGCAACTATAAAGATGCCCATTCTCTGGCGCTTGGTGCCTTCTATCGGCCGAATGAAGATACGATGATCAGTGTAGGCGGTTCCATCGGCGGCGGAGAAAATATGGTGAATGCAGGTCTTTCCATGAAGCTGGGACAGGGCAACCATGTGTCCACGTCCAAAGTGGCAATGGCTAAGGAAATCAAGGATCTCCGCGCTGAACTGGAAAATGTGAAGGGGGCGCTGCTGAAGGTTGCGGACGGAAGACCGCTGGATTCCATGGATATGGACAAGATGCAGCTCTTCCCCGATGTGCCTGAAAATCATTGGGCCTATGACTATGTGGCGACTCTGGCAGGAAACGGTGTCATCGTGGGCTACCCGGACGGACAGTTCGGTGGAGACCGCATGATGACCAGGTATGAAATGGCCGCGTTGATCTACAGGGCTATGCAGAATGGTGCGGCTGCCGATGACCGGATGGCCAGAGCACTGAAAGAATTCGAACCGGAACTGGAACGCATCAGAGTAGATACTATCAGCAAGCATAAGGATGGTACACCTGATATCCAGCGTGTACGCGTCATCAAAGGCCGCGGTTAATCGGAGCAAGAGGCTTTCAGATGAAGAAATCATGGTTTGCTGTGATAGGAATGATATTGATATTGCTGCTGCCGGGCACGATGGCTGCGGCAGCGGATAATATCACCGTAGCCGGCCAGTTTGAAGGAGCTTATGCGGACAATGTATATCGTTTTGTTACTGCCGATGGACAGGAAATCCCTGCCATGATGGAGCATGCGGGAAAGATAATGAGTTATACGCCTTTTCAGGCGACAGGGTATGTGGCTTATAATCAGGCCGGGCAGCCTGTACTTATTATCCGGAACGTGTCTTATCAGGAACGGGCTCCTAATCAGCGTGCGGTCAGCTACAGAAAAGATATTGGGAATCCGCAGCCGTCACAGATGCCAATAGGATCACGGACATCTCGGGATGCAGGGTATTTCATGGGACCGGTGAAAAGCGATCTTGACAACTGGTATCAGGTCAATCCGGGAGATTTGAAATTAGAGGATCTGGGTGCTTATCAGGTAGCATGGAATTTGTCCGGGCTTCCTGTAGGGACAAGGATCTGCACTGTGGGCAGTATTCTGTCCAGCGCCGGCAGCGGGCTTATGAATTTCCGTACCGCTCGGGGGAATAAAATTCTTATCAATCTCAATGGTGCAGTTGTTCCTATGGGACAGCGGGTAACCGTTTTGGGGATTATTTCCACTCCGTCAGTGCTGACAATCCAGTTCGTAAACAGCGTAGGATCCTGATTGGATAAGACCATCTTTCTAAATCAGGAAGAAGATAAAAGACTTTCTTCTATAAGCATATGCTTTCAGGAGAGAGTCTTTTACCCATTATGGAAAGCGGGAGTCTCATATTTTAACCCGAAATCGGCTTTGTCCTACTTTTGGACGGCAATACTGCCGGTATAAGGAATGAAGTTGTCTTTCTGAAAAAGGGTATTTTGTTTCTCATTCTCCATAGCAATGTGAGAGCCGTGAGCATATGGATGATCCGCTTTTTGCATATTTTCTCCAAAAGGGTTCCATTATGACGGATATCTTAGTCAAATATACATGAAGGAAGGTGCATGGAGCCGACGGGCATTGAAAGGGAACCGGAGTGCAGAAAATCTCCGGTGAAATACTTTAATAAAAGTGCGTTTGGTATACTAATATAATTATAATAAATAACTTTATTAAATAACTTTATAAATGTATAATATGATGAAAGAGATATAAATTATTTAGTTCTTTAGAGAGCGGATATCTTTTTATGTAAAAGGAGGAAGTTATGAATCAGATTTACAAAGTCATCTGGAGCCGGGTGAAGCGCTGCTATGTGGTGGTTTCGGAAATCGCCGGCCGCTGCGGGAAAAATGGGGAAACAGCTTCTGAAAAGAAGAGCATGCCCGTCCGCGCGTTTCTGTGCGCCCTTGCCGTCACGGGATGCCTGCTGCCGGGCATGGCGGAAGCCTCGTTTAACGGTGGGATCGGTTCCTCAACGGCTACAGCGAACAGCATCGCTGTCGGGGATGATGCCAAGACAACAGAACAGTATACAATCGCTCTCGGCAGCCGATCCAGGGCGAAAAATATCTATGCCATAGCCATGGGCGATCAGGCGGAAGCTAGCGGGCAGGGGGCGACCGCCATAGGCTCCCTGTCTAAATCGACAGCCGAGCATTCTCTTGCCGTCGGCGACCAGGCGCAGGCGGCGGCGGTGAACAGCTCCGCTTACGGTATTCTGTCGAAGGCATTGTCATCACACAGTGTGGCTATCGGTAATGAGGCGTCTGTCGGCAAGGGAGATCCGGATTCAGTATCAAGCCAGAACGGGATTGCCATCGGGAATGGTGCGAATGTTACCGTGAACCCCGCCACAGCGACACCGGGGATTACCGATAAGAGCGGCGGGATCGCAATCGGGCATGATGCGACAACCAAAGATATCAATACGATTGCTCTCGGTACCGGTACTATCGGCCAAGGTGCGCAGGCAGTGGCGATCGGCCGTAATGCACGTACAATTGCTAATAACGGTGTGGCTATCGGTAACGAAGCTCGGACACAATCTACGAACGGCTTTGCGTTGGGTAATAATGCCCGCGCCGGTTTTGATGAAAATAATGTGCTTGTAGGCAGAGACAATGACCAGGCCTTCGGTTCCAATGCCAGGGCCTGGGGCGGTTCCTCTATGGCTTTCGGTAATAATGCGAAAGCTGCTAATGGCGGTGCCATTGCCATGGGGAACGGTTCTCAATCCAGAGGGGATTGGGGCGTAGCTATCGGTAACGGTGCAAAAGCCCTGGCTGCGGGCGCCCGCGCATTGGGGGCAAACTCCACGGCAAAAGGAGTCAATTCTACGGCTATCGGCTGGGACAGCAAGAGTGAAGCAGATCGCGGTATCGCCATAGGTGAGACTGCTTCCGTTGAGGATGGAACAGAGCATGGCATTGCCATCGGCACGGGAGCAAAAGCGTCAGGGAAAGGCAGCACCGGCACTCCAAGTCTCCCGGCAAGTACGGTGGCCATCGGCCAGGGCGCACAGGCGCTGGAAAACGGGGATATCGTCATTGGACGCCAGGCGAAGAGCATCGCTTCTACAGAGCACGGCAATCCGGGATCCGGTGCGGTAGTGGCAGGTGCGGAAGCGGCGGCATACGGCGCCAGAGGCGATGTGGTTATCGGCGCGTCGGCGGAGACTAATGTCAAGATCAAACAGTCCGGCGGTACTGTCGATCCTAAATATGCGCAGGGTGTCGCTATCGGCAGTACGGCAAAAACCTATGGCACCCAGTCCCTCGCTCTCGGTTCGGATACGAGAGCCATCGGTAACTCATCTATTGCTATCGGCGGGGATGATATCGATATGGCCCGTACGGAACTGGAAACAGCTGTGCCTCAGCTGAAAGCAGGAAACGGGATCAAAAAGAGCTTTAACAAGGAAATAGAAACTAAGTTTCCGGGCGGATTGGGATCAGCTTCTATCAATGTGAAAGGGAAATATGCGAACACCGCTGCCATCGGTGACGCCACCACAGCCATCGGAACGCTGAGTGAAGCGTTTGGTACAGGTTCCACGGCGATCGGTATCAATTCTTTAACTAAAGGTGTAGCCAGCACCGGTATCGGAATCATGGCACGGAGCTGGGGAGATAATTCTCTTGCTCTCGGTACGCAGGTAGGTGCCTACGGAACCCGGTCATCCTCCATTGGCGATACAAACCAGGTAGGGCTGGATATGAAAGATGGAAATAAGTCCGGTAAAGAATCCGCGGCGGTCGGTTCCCAAAATACTATTTACGGAAATCAGGCCTATGCTGTCGGCGCCGGAAATACCATCGGCTCCGCCACGGTTAACACTGCGACGGAAGCAAACGGCAGCGCCGCCGGTGCTGATCAGGATAAAATCACGACAGTCACTGCCGGTACGGTGAAAGGAAATATGGCAGGCGCTTTCGGTTATAAGAATACTATTAATGCGGATAATGCCTATGCAGTGGGCAGCAACTCCACGGTTTCCGCTGATGGCGCTATGGTGTTGGGGAACAACGCTTCTGTAACGGCGAAGAACGGCATGGCTCTTGGCAACAATACAAAAGTGGCCAATGAAAATGCCGTAGCTATCGGCGCCGGTTCGGAAACGGCGGCAGCTGTGGCGACATCCTCCGCAACGATCAATGGAACAGCACATAATTTTGCAGGAGTAAATCCGGCTTCTACAGTCAGCGTGGGTAAGGCAGGCAGTGAGCGGACGATTACCAATGTGGCGGCTGGCCGTATTTCCGCTGCCTCTACCGATGCCATCAACGGCAGCCAGCTGTATGCGGTGACTACGGAAATGGATAAAGGCGTGGCCTATGCGGGCGATGTAAAAGCTGCGGCCGCCGCGGCTAACAAGTTTACCCGGAAATTAGGCGAACAGACGAATATCGTCGGCGGCGTGGCAGATACATCTAAGCTGACAGACGGAAATATCGGCGTGGTATCCAACGGGACAGATACGCTGAATATCAAACTGGCGAAAAACGTGAAAGTGGACAGCGTCACAACGGGCAATACGGTGATCAATAATAACGGGCTGACCGTAGGCGGAAAGACCTATGTGACCAATAATGGCATCAACGCGAATAACCAGACCATCACGAACGTAGCCAGCGGCGGAAATACGACGACCAATGCGGCCAATATCGGGGATGTGCAGACAGCCGTAAACAATGCGGTGACCAATGTTACGAATACATTGACGGTAAAAGGCCTTGATTTCGAAGGCAATGACGGCGCGGCGAACAAAGTGCATCGTGACCTCGGGACCAAACTGACCGTGAAAGGCGGCCTTGCCGATGTGACCACCGGCGTATCGGGCAAGAACCTGGGCGTGAAGAAAAACGCGGCGGGAGACGGCCTTGATTTAGTGATGAGTGAAAAGCCGGAATTCAAAGAAGTGACAGCAGGCACGGGAACGAATAAAGTCGTCATCAACGATAACGGCGTTCATGTAGGCGGAAAGACCTATATCAATAACAGCGGCCTCAACGCCAACAACCAGAAGATTACCAACGTAGCAACCGGCACGGCCGGAACCGATGCCGTCAATGTGGATCAGCTGAATGCGGCCATCGGCGGTACGGCAAAGGCGACGACAGTCAAAGCGAAAGACGCCAATGTAACTGTTACGAAAGGAACCAGTGCTGAGACAGGCGGTAGAGAATATACCGTCGGGCTGGGGAATGTGGTTACCGTAGGGCAGACCCATCCCGTCACGGTGAATGGGGATGCCGGAACCGTAAACGGCCTTACAAATACGACTTGGGATATTGACAACCCGCAGCCCGTATCCGGGCAGGCAGCCACGGAAGACCAGCTGAAAACAGTCAGTGACGGAGTGAAGACCAATAAGACCGATATCACAAATATCAACACGACGATTGGCAAAGGGCTGAACTTTAAGGGTGATGACGCAGCAGTTATCAATAAAAAACTGGGCGAGCGGCTGGATATCAAAGGCGGCGCTGACTCGTCAAAACTGTCAGACGGGAATATCGGCGTAGTATCCGGAAACGGCGCGCTGAATGTGAAACTGGCGAAAGACGTGAAAGTGGACAGCGTCACAACGGGCAATACGGTGATCA
>ERZ772831.962-NODE-962-length-28936-cov-4.695336_pt1 | contig 28936 bp, 18 predicted proteins | sample MGYA00580858_ERZ772831 | MGnify/ENA primary metagenome ERZ772831 (study PRJEB29015, sample SAMEA2737694) | human gut metagenome | biome: human gut; feature: human-associated habitat; material: faeces | place: China | collected 2012 ... | reverse complement strand
GATCTGGATATAGCCGCCGCTGCGGAACTTGAGGTTCTCGCCTTCGGGCAGCTTGACGACGAACTCCTTGAGGAAGGTCGAGATATTGCGGTTCGAGACCACGGTGCACTCCCACTTCTTGACGCCCAGAACAGCTTCGGGCACCTTGATTTTGAGGTTTTCCTTCACTTTCACCTGACAGCCCAGACGCCAGTGGTCTTGTTGCTGTTTACGACTGAAGTGAGGAACTTCAGAAGGCAGGATTTCGCCGCCACCTTCGAGTACCTGACATTTGCACTGTCCGCAAGAACCCTTACCACCACAAGCGGATGACAGGAATACACCGTTTACGGCCAGCGTATTAAGCAATGTGGAACCGGACTCTACTTCCAGTCCTGTTTCGCCATTGATCGTTAGTTTCACGTTACCTGACGGCACCAGATAGTTCTTGGCTACCAGCAGGATTACCACAAGCAGCAGGATTACCACAAGGAATACCCCCACGCTTGCCAATATCAAATTCATATCCATTTGTTACGCTCCTTTCTTTAATTAAATGTTCAAACCAGAGAAACACATAAACGCCATAGCCATAAGGCCCACGGTGATGAACGTGATGCCCAGACCTTTCAGAGGAGCAGGAACATCGGAGTAAGCCATCTTCTCGCGCACGGCAGCCAACCCAATGATAGCCAATGCCCAGCCAATTCCTGAGCCAAGGGCATAGGAGATAGCATCGGAAACGCTACCAATGTACTTCGGATCACTTGCGCCCAAGTTGATGCGTTGCTGCATGAAGAGCGAAGCACCCATGATGGCACAGTTTACAGCAATCAGCGGGAGGAAAATACCAAGCTGGGCGTAAAGCGTAGGAGTGAAACGCTCTACAATCATTTCCACCAGCTGAGTGATACCGGCGATAACCGCAATAAACAGGATAAAGCTCAAGAAGCTGAGGTCAACCCCCTCGATAATAGCATCAGGACCCAGCACCTTGGTCTGTAACAAATAGTTGACGGGAAGGGTCACCACCAGCACGAAAGTCACGGCGATACCCAAGCCCACGGATGTCTTCACCGTCTTCGACACAGCCAAGTATGAACACATGCCGAGGAAAAAGGCGAATATCATGTTGTCCACGAAAATGGAGCGGACGAGTAAGCTAAAAAATTCTCCCATAATATGATATTTCTATTTTATTCGTTTTCTATCCAAGAAATCATTTCTCTTGCAACTCTTTATGATGGGCACGCTGATACCAGATGATGCATGCCACGATGATAAGCGCCATCGGAGGCATCAGCATCAAGCCGTTGTTCACGTAACCCATATTCTTGATAGGCTCATAGTTCAGGATGTTGAAACCGAGCAACGTGCCCGATCCAAGCAACTCGCGGATAAACGCCACAATAATCAAAATCTTGGCATAGCCCAACCCGTTACCCAAACCATCGAGGAATGACTCCCACGGACCGTTCATCATGGCAAAAGCTTCCAAACGTCCCATCAAAATACAGTTCGTGATAATCAAACCTACATATACAGAAAGCTGCACGCTCACATCATAAGCGAACGCCTTCAAAATCTCACTCACGATAGTTACCAGCGCGGCCACTACTACCAACTGCACGATGATACGGATACGGTTGGGAATGGTCTTGCGGATAAGCGAAATCACTACATTGGAGAATGCCGTAATGACGGTTACGGAAAGTCCCATCACAATAGCCGGCTCCAACTTAGCGGTTACGGCCAATGCGGAGCAGATACCCAACACCTGCACGGTGACAGGATTGTTCATGCCCAGCGGTGTGGCGAACACTTCTTTATTTTTACTTGAAAACAATTGTCCCATAGTCTATTATTCCTCCCCCTCATTATTGGTTAAAAACTTCTTGTAGTTGCCTAAGCAATTCTTTATCATGGCGTCCACGGCCACAGAGGTAATAGTACCTCCGGAGATACCGTCTACTTGATAGTCGGGTTTCTCAATCTTACCAAACTTCACTACCCCCAGAGTTACCTCGCCATTTTCTAACGTCTTCTTATTCTTGAACTCGTTTTGGAAAGTCTCACCCGCGATCTCGGCTCCCAAACCTGGAGTCTCGCTAGCATGTGAGAAGTAAGTACCGTACACTGTATCCTTGTCGTCATTCAAGGCGATGTACCCCCAAATGGCTCCCCAAAGGCCTGTACCATATACAGGGAAAACATACTTCTTAGCGCCGTCAATCTCGGCTACAAACACATGCAGGCGGTTGTTCTCCTTCACTTCTTTCTCATAACCGGTGGCAAAGGCACCTGTATTCTCGGTCAGCGTACCGTCCTCGTTCATCAGCATATCCTTCACGTATTTGCTGTATTCGGCGTCAGGATCGGCCACGCCACGTATGTTCAGAGCGGCAAGTATCTGCTTCTTCGTGTCCATTTCCACATTTTTGTTTTGCGTAGCTTTCAACGAAGAGCTGACAAATGCCAGCAGGAATGCAACGATAATAACCATTACCGAAGCATAAATCATAGTATAACTATTACTATTAGTATTCATATCAAACGTTCGGTTTTAATGGTTAGACTTATTTGGCGGCCACACGTTTGGCACGGCGGTTGATGTTGCTCTGCACCACGCAATAGTCAATGAGCGGGGCAAAGATGTTCATCAGCAGGATGGCGAGCATCATGCCCTCAGGATAACCCGGATTGAGCACGCGGATGATGATGGCCATGGCACCGATAAGAAGACCATAGATATATTTGCCCGTCTCCGTACGAGCTGAAGTAACAGGGTCAGTAGCCATAAACACGGCACCAAAGCAAAAACCGCCCAACACCAAGTGCTCATACCAAGGCATGTGGGCCACAGCCGTATCAGGACCTGCCACATTGAATATCCAAGCCATCAACGCCCCTCCCACAAATACAGAAAGCATGGTCTTCCAGCTGGCGATGCCTGTCCACAAAAGAATAACGGCACCAATGGCAATGGCTATCACACTTGTCTCACCAATAGAACCCGGTATCAAACCCGTCACCATGTCCCAAGAGAAATCGGGAGCAACGGGCGAAGTCTTGGCAATGCCCAGAGGAGTAGCCACGGTCAAGCCATCTACCGTCTGGCCAAGACCGAAGATCGAGTCACCAGAAACCCATACGGCATCACCGGACATCTTCGTAGGATAAGCAAAGAACAGGAAAGCACGAGTGATAAGAGCCACGTTGAACACGTTCATACCCGTACCACCAAATACTTCCTTAGCAAAGATTACAGAGAATGCTGTGGCAATGGCCAGCATCCACAAAGGACAATCCACTGGCACAATCATCGGGATAAGGATACCCGAAACGAGAAAACCTTCCTGGATTTCCTCTTTCTTCCACTGAGCTACAACAAATTCGATACCCAGACCCACTACATAAGATACAATGATTTTGGGCAATACAGCCAGGAAACCATAGCCGAACAATTCGATGAAGCTTCCTTCGATGCCCGTAGCACGGAAGTGCTGATAACCCACGTTGTACATACCGAACAGCAAAGCCGGTATCAACGCAATGACCACCATCGACATGATACGCTTGCTGTCAATGGCATCATGAATATGCGTTCCCGATTTCGAGGTGGTATTAGGCACGAACAGGAATGTTTCGAAACCGTCGAACACCGAGCGAAATGCGTGGAATTTGCCGCCCTCTTCAAAGTTCGGCTTTATCTTGTCGAGATAATTTCTTAACGCTTTCATTTAATTTATTTTCGATTTAGCAATTTACAACTTACAATTTATGCCATTTCAGCACGAAGCATGTCGAGTCCGGCACGTACGATGCGCTGAACTTCCACCTTGGACGAACATACAAACTCGCACAGGGCAAAGTCTTCGGGAGCCACTTCGTAGATACCCAAAGCTTCCATACGGTCGATATCACCTGCAATGATGGCTTTCACCAGATATTCGGGATAGATATCCATCGGGAATACACGGTCGTACTCATTGGACATGATCATGTGGCGTTCACCACCCTTCACACGGGCATCAAACACATATTCCTTCTTACCCATCAGCCAGCTGAAATAAGAATGGTTCACACTGAACTGATTGAAACGAGGCATGATCCAACCCAACATTTCGTGTACGTCGTCACCTTCGGGAATCACGGTCAGCTGGTTGTGGAAAGCACCCAGAAAACCGTTGGGAGAAACTTTCTTACCCGTCAGTACATTACCGCTGATATAACGCAGTTCTTTGCCAGTCGTTACATTACCCTGGAATACGTTGGTAAGCAGAGCACCGACTTTCAGCTTGCAGTAAGCGGGTTTCTTCACCTCACTGCCCGTTACAGCTACCGTACGGGTCATGTCTACACGGCCGGTGTTCATCAGACGGCCAATGAAGATAACGGCTTCGGCACCGATAGTCCACACCGTCTCACCCTTTGCGATAGGCGAAATATGATTGATCTGCACACCGACATTGCCGGCCGGATGCGGACCGTCGAAAGCTGTGATGGTCACATTCTTGGCCTGCATCAGAGCAGCAGCCTTCTGCTTCACACTGATACTCAGATAAGTTTTGGCCATCTTAGCCAAAGCGTCAAGACCTGTCTGGAAGTTAGCTTCCTCACCCTTCAGCGCAAACTCGAAATCGGGCGCCAACGGATTGCTGTCGAAAGCAGAAACAAAAATTGCTTTCGGTTCCACAGTCGGATCCGCAATTACATCATACGGACGCTGACGGATGAAAGCAAACATTCCGGCATTGAGCAGCAGTTCTTTGACCTGCGCGGCATCCATCTTCGACGGATCCTTCTTGCCGAATTCCTCATAGTCTTGTTCTGTGGCAGCCTCAACGACAATGTTCATCACCTTACGGCGTGCACCTCGTTCTACGCTCGTCACTACACCACTTACGGGTGAAACAAATTTTAATTCAGGATGGTTCTTGTCGATAAACAAGGGTCCCCCGGCCATCACATATTCCTGCTCTTTGACCACCACCTTGGGAGTAATTCCGGTAAAATCATCGGGAACAAGTGAATAGAATCCCGGTTCTTTCACAGAGAAGAACTCTTCGGCAGCTTTGCCCTTCAGGTTAATGTCAAGGCCTTTACGTAACTTAATTACATTTGCCATGTGTTGATTTAAAATAATGGTTTCATTAATTTGCTGCAAAATTAGCAAAAAAGAATGTGATTTAAGAGGAAATAAGAGAGGAAATACGGAGAAATTTCCGTAATGGGCTCCGTTAACGAACACGAAGAAAATAAAGTGCCACTTTAGACTCGTAAAGAAGAGCTTTACGGCGCTAAAGTGGCACTCTGGAAAACGGTAACAGAGGTTTAATTTTCTTCTGCAAACATGGGGTCCCAAGCCGGTAAACGGATGGGCTTCTGCTTGAAGAGCTTCATTATTTTTTCAGGGACATATTTGGTCTCCACCACCAGGCGGAACATGTATTCGTCGAACCATCGGTCTGTCATAATCAGATGCCCCTGGTAACCGGATGCGGCTCCCCAGCTATTTTCCACCATCCATTTCACAGGCTTTCCATCTTTGTCCAGATCTACAGCCATCAGCGTCATGGCGTGGGCCGACATGCTGGCAAACGTCTGGATACGCTGTTTCTTGTCCATACCAAACGTCACACCGAACAGCGAACCATAGTCATAATTGTCGACATCCAGATAACCGCGCTTGGCATCCAGCTGGGTAACGTCGCTCGAGAAGTACATCCGCGTGCTATCCTTCAGCGAAGCAATGGCCATCTCCTTGATTTCCTCGACAGGGAGATTGACATAAGTCCAATTGCGGCCGTCGTAACGATGACGGTCATATTCAATCTCATAACATTTGTAATACTCCCGGCTAGGATCGTTCATAACCATCACGTAGTTGGTAAGCAAACCGGTATCGCCGTATTTCTCGAGGAAAGACATCGGAGTGTGGTGCTCCACTTCCACACGTCTGCCCTGCGCATCCCTTCGCACATAGTCGAAAGATGTAGGAGGTACTCCCAAATTCAAAGCCAACATGCGATAAACGGTACCCAGCATTTCGGTCTTTGCCTTCTCCAAATCGGAAGCACTGGCCCCTTTCTGCACCATCTCGCGCAAAGACAAACCGTATTCCTTCAATTTGAGCCCGATGAGCGACGACATAAAACTCGTATGCTCACTACTGTAAGTTTCAGGCATGGCTTCTTTGGGAACGAGTCCGTATTTCCCTACAATATCGGCCACGCCGGTAAACGTACCTCCATCGCTCAAAGGATGTTTGAAGAGCCACTCTACCGTCTGGTCGTTCATCGGCTTTTCAGCCGTATCAATAATACCCTGCAAGAACAGATTGGACTTCTCCAGCTGATCCCAGAAAAACGAATACGTTTGCGAAAATTCCAATCCCGGCAGGCCGAAACGTGCAATGGCCTTGGCGCGCATCACGTTCAGCCCCGTAAAAAGCCAGCAGCGTCCTGACGACTGCTGGTCGGTAATCCCCTTAGACTCCACTTTTACAGAGAAATCTGTATCAATCCCTACCTGCTTCTCCTGATTCAGAGTTAAAGACTTGATGCTGTTACTGCCGATGGCATTACGCAAGGCTTTATCAGAAGCCGTATCTTGATAACTTTGGCGTATCTGTCCCAGCATTTCCGGACTGATACCACCATTCTTGTCCTGAGCCTGTACACTTAACAGGCCTGCACACAGAACAATCACAGAAATCATTTGTTTTTTCATCTGTAGCAATACAATTTAAATTACAATGTTAACAATGACAAAGATATTAACTATTTCTGAGATTTTTAGTACCTTTGCATCACATTTCCAACAAGTATGAAGAATTTAATAACCATTCTGCTTCTGTTTACGCTAGTGGCGACCGGCGTACAGGCACAACAACAGAACGATACGGCAGCCGTTAACGACAGTACTCCTACCCTCAGCAAAAAAGAATTGCGAAAGCTCAAGAAAGCGAACCGTAATTTCCACTATAACATCCTCGGCGGCCCGAGCTACTCACCGGACTTTGGCCTGCTGGTAGGCGGAAGTGCCTTGATGACATTCAGCCTGAATCCTCAAGACACAACCCTGAAACGGTCGGTGGTACCAATAGCCCTGGCCTTCATGTTCGATGGAGGAATCAACATATTCTCCAAGCCACAATTATTCTTTAAACACGACCGTTTCCGTCTTTTTGGTAAGTTCAGTTACAAAAACACGGTGGAAAATTATTACGATATCGGCTATACGACCAACAGAGGCTACATTCGAAGCGACTCAACCAGCCAATACCGATACAGCGGCGTACAGATCAATCCATGGTTTCTGTTCCGACTGGGCGAAAGCGATTTCTTCGCAGGTCCACAGATTGACATCAACTACGATCATTTCACCAAACCTGCTAAAGGCTTGGTAGAAAACCAGTCATACCAAGAAGCAGGCGGAACCGCCCACGGATACAAGAACTTCAATTCCGGTCTGGGTTTCCTGTTGACATACGATAGCCGCGACGTTCCAGCCAATGCCTATAAAGGTATCTATCTGGATTTCCGTGGAATGATGTATCACAAAATATTCGGAAGTGAACACAACTTCTATCGTCTCGAATTGGACTATCGCCAATACAAAGAGGTAGGCAAACGCAAGGTTATCGCCTGGACTGCTCAAACCAAAAATGTATTCGGTGACAACATACCCTTGACACAATACTCCCTGACAGGTACTCCGTTCGATCTCCGAGGCTATTATCAAGGGCAGTATCGCGACAAATCATCGCACATCGTGATGGCTGAATACCGACAGATGCTGAATACCGATCAAGAGACCTGGTTGAAACGCGTAATCAACCATCTGGGTTTCGTAGTATGGGGTGGATGCGGATTCATGGGCCCCACTCCCACTAAAATAGAAGGTGTACTACCTAACTACGGTGTCGGCCTTCGCATCGAAGTGCAACCTCGTATGAATGTCCGCCTGGATTTGGGCAAGAATACAGTAAACAACCAGACGCTGTTCTACTTCAACATGACAGAAGCGTTCTAAAACATAAAAAGAGAGTGCATCCCATTGATGCACTCTCCCAATCTGTTGCTATCTACAAGCTTTTTACCACATGCACAACTAATACATGCCAACACCTATCGATAACCGACCATGAAACAACAGATTATGCAAAAATATCACTGCGCTGAACGTAGGCTATCACGTCGCCCTTGTTGACCACAGCTCCCTGTTGAGCGCAAACTTCTACAACACGTCCCGTAAATCCGGTATATATTTTCTCATATTCACCCCATGGAGTAGAAATGTAACAAAATACCTCATCGTGCTGGTACTTGCGTCCGACAAACGGTGCTAACGAAGGACCGTCTACGGAAACTTCCCAAAGGACCTGTCCCTTAGAGGGTGCAACCACCGGATCTGCTTTAGCACGCTTCAGTTTCTTCACTTCCTCTTCCGATACAGCTCCCTTAGACAAAGCCGCGTCTTTGGCACGCATCAGCTCTTCTTCGAAACGCTTCTTGGCAACGCCCGATTTATAGTCACGGTACTGACGGTCATGCATGGCCAGTTCAAACAATTCTTCATCGTCTTCGCCATATTCCCAACCGTTTTCATCCATTTCTTTGCGATACTGATCCAAAGCATCAGGGTAGTTGGCCTGCGGATCGGTATCCACAAATTCATAACCTTTCTCTTTAGCCAGTTCCACAATCTCAGGCGCCAGTGCTCCTGGCAGACGTCCACTCTTACCAAGAATCATGTCCCAAGTGTGGTTGTCAATCATCGTCCAGCGCTCTTCACCTTTGACAAGCTGCATCACGTTCATCAGCGCCACATTCTTGACATACTGGCTGAACGGAGTAACCAACGGAGGATAGCCCAATTTAGGCCATACGTATTCCACTTCATCGAACAGCATCACCAACAGATCGTCAATGCTCATGGGCGACTGATTCTTACTCTTCAGAATCATGTTGATACCTGAATGCACTCCCTTCAAGTCGGCCATCATCGAACCCATCATGCCACCCGGCAATCCACACTTCAACAAAAGGGAAGACATATGTTTATTGGTAGGATCCATAAAATAGCCCAGGAAGTCATCGATAAATTCCTGCGTCATGGCACGTGCCTTCATATAGGCTTTCATGTTAATTTCGGGTACCTGGAAACCCTTATCCTTCAACATGGCTTGCACAGAAATCACGTCAGGATGTACCTTACCCCACGACATCGGCTCCATAGCCACGTCGATAATATCAGCACCGTTTTCACATACTTCGAGGATAGAAGCCATCGACAGGCCCGGACCGCTATGACCGTGATACTGGATAACAACCTCGGGATGCCGCTCCTTGATAGCTTTGGTCAGACGCCCCAACATGCCCGGGCGGCCAATACCGGCCATATCTTTCAGGCAGATTTCAGGTGCACCCGCTTCAATCAACTTATCGGCAATTTCGGTATAATATTCTACGGTATGAACCGGCGAATAGGTGATACAGAGTGTAGCCTGTGGTATCATACCTGCCTCCAAAGCATATTGAATGGAAGGAATGATATTGCGAGTTTCGTTCAATCCGCAGAAGATACGGGTAATGTCTACACCCTGTGCGTGCTTTACTTTATACATCAGGCGGCGCACATCAGCTGGCACAGGATACATACGCAAGGCGTTCAGTCCACGGTCCAGCATGTGGGTTTGGATTCCAGCTTCATGGAAAGGCTTGGTAAAAGCACGCACGGCTTTGTTCGGATTTTCACCATAAAGCAGATTCACCTGCTCGAAAGCTCCGCCATTGGTTTCCACTCTTGCAAAACAGCCCATCTCGACAATCAATGGAGCAATGCGAACCAGTTGGTCCACTCTTGGTTGATACTTACCGGAGGATTGCCACATGTCTCTGTAGACAAGACTGAACTTAATTTCTTTTTTCATTGTAGTCAGGTATTAGTGATTCTTTTTCTTTGGGTTAACTTAACATATACAAATATAGCGGTTTTAATTGACATATCGGCATATAAATACTAAAAATATTCATATCAAAAGATGTGTTATATATCATATTGTCACATTTACCCCAATTATCCGGTTCCAAACCACTTTAGAAATACGATAATTTCGGAAGTAAAAAGACAAATAAATGTGATTTTTTTATAGTTTTGTAGACTGATTAACCAACAAAAACACATCAATCGAAAAAATGTAAAGTTATGAGAGTCATGAAACTGAAAATGCTACTATGTCTGGCCATTGCCGTCATAGCCATGCCAGCCTTTAGTCAGGGGCTGAAAGCATTCAAACTGAAAAATGGTCTTTCCGTATATATATGGGAAGACGCATCCAAGTCGGACGTGTTCGGACTGGTTGGTGTACGCGCCGGCTCCATCAACGAGCCGGAAGAATACACCGGACTTGCCCATTACCTGGAGCACGTCATGTTCAAGGGAACAGACAATATCGGTGCCCTCAACTGGACGGAAGAAGAGCCTATCTACAAGGAAATCATCGCCAAGTATGACCAGCGGGCTGCCGAAACCGATCCGGTAAAGAAAGATGCCCTGAACCAGGAAATCAACGAACTCACTCTGAAGGCAGGCAAGATCAGCCTGCCAACCGAATATTCCAGTCTGATGGAAAGTATCGGTGCCAAAGGCGTGAATGCAGCAACAAGCTACGACTATACGTTCTATCACAGCTCCTTCCCAGCCTATCAGATAAACAAGTGGCTCGAAATCTCTTCACAACGATTCATCCATCCCGTGTTCCGTTCTTTCCAACCCGAACTGGAGAACGTGTACGAAGAGTACAACCGCGCACAGGACAATCCCAATCAGGCTGTCAGCAGCTTTTTCATGAGCAAGGCATTCGAAGGACACCCCTACTCGCGCGACATCATCGGCCTGCCCGAACATCTGAAGAACCCGCAGCTGAGCAAGCTTATCGAATTCTATGACACCTGGTACGTACCCGAAAACATGGTGCTCGTACTGGTCGGCAACATCAACGCCCAGCAGGTAGCCGGCCGCATCGCCGGAACCTTCGGCCGTCTGGCCAAAAAACCGATGCCCGTACGCAAAACCTACACAGACATGAACATCCAGGGACGCAAACAATACACTGAAAAGGTGGGCTACTATCCGCAGGTGGCCATGGTGTTCAACGGCGTACCGGCCGGACATCCTGACGAGGATGCACTGGACATCGCCCTCTCTCTGCTGAGCAACGGCAGTCAGACGGGTGCATTGGACAAGCTGGTATTGGACGGCGAGCTAACCAGTGCCGGAGCTTACGCACAGACTTTCCGTGAACAAGGACGCTCGGTCGTAGTAAGCATACCGCTTTACGATGAAAACCAACGCCGCTTCGAATCGAACAAAAGCGCCGAGAAAAAAGCTCTGGAAGCTATCGAGAAGATAGCCAACGGTGAGTTCGAAGATTGGAAAATCAATGCCATCAAGGCGGAAATGTGCCGCCAGTTCGACCTGGCCATGGAGAAGAACGAACAGAAAGCCATGATCCTGATGAATGCTTTCTATAATGAACAGGATCTGGGCGAAATATTAAACTACAAGGACAAGATCATGGCTGTAACAAACGACGACGTAAAACGCGTAGCCAAACAATATCTGTCCAAAAACTACCTGGCCCTCTACATCGAACAGGGCAAGGCCAAGAAGGGTGAGAAAATAGCCAAGCCCAACTACAAGCCCGTGGAACCACCCGTAGGCCAGCAGTCGCTCTACGCCCTGCAATTCAAGAGCCTGCCTATCGGTCATGTAGCTGAAAACCTGATTGACTTTAGCGACGTACAGGTGAAACAACTGAACGACCGTTCCAAGATGTACTACACGCCAAACAAGGAAAACAACATCTTCCAGCTCGTCCTGCAGTACGGAGCCGGAACCGAAGAATTCCCCAAACTCGACGTAGCCGCCAGCCTGATGAACAACGCCGGCGTGATGGGACTCTACGAACCGCAGCAGCTGAAGGAGGAACTCAGCAAACTGAATGCTACCTGCTACGTATCGGCCAGCTCCAACTACCTGACCATCGTCATGGAAGGATTTGAAGAAACCTTGCCCCAAGCCTGCCAGCTCCTCTCCCGCCAGATCCTGATGCCCAAACTGGACGACAAACAGCTGGCACAGCTAAAAGGTAACATCCTGAGTACACGTCAGCAACGCAAGGAAAACGTCAGCACGCTGAACGAGGCTTTGCGCCAGTATCTGCTCTACGGTGACAAGTCGGACTACATCGACGAACTGACGGACAAAGAAGTGCTCGAACTGCAGATCTCCGAACTGACGGGTGACATCAACCGCGCATCCAATTTCGAATCGAAAATCTTCTATACCGGTACCCTGCCCTTCGACAACGTCTACAGCATTCTGAGCCAGAACCTCCCGCTCGTAGCCAATGAGCGCCCGTCTGAATCGCCGCGCGTGAAACCGATGCAGGCTGTAAGTGAAAATACCATCTACTTCCTGCCCAACAATGACGCAGAACAGGCACAGATCCACTTCTACCTGCCAATGCAGACAGCCGACAAGAAGGATGACGTGCTGCGCGATGCCTTCAACCAATACTTCGGTCTGGACTTCACCGGACTGGTATTGAACGAAATCCGCGAGAAGCGTTCCATGGCTTATACGGCTTACGCCTACGCAGCCACACAAGGCATTGCCGGCAAAGCCAGCTACCTGTACGGCAGCATTGGTACGCAGAACGACAAGGCCAACGACGCCATCGACGTGTTCATGGGCCTCATCAACGACATGCCGAAGAATGCCGACCGCATCGACAACATCAAGAGTTATCTGCGCCAGTCGGCCCTGACCAACCATCCTGACTTCCGCAGCAAGGCGATGTATCTGGTGAACCTCGGTTACCAAGGCTATACCGAAGACCCTGCCAAAGAACAGTTGCCGCAAATCGATGCACTGACCTTCGACGACATCGTGAAGTTCTACGAAACGAACATCAAAGGCAAACCCTACGCCATCGCCATCATGGGTAACCCCAAGATGATAGACCTGAAGAAGCTAGAGAAATACGGAAAAGTAGTCAAACTGAACGACAACAAACTGTTCAACACGAAAGATACGCTGTTCTAACCAAAACGACCCGTATTATGCCCCACTGAGAAAGCACTGCATGGCACCGTCACGAAGTGCTTCCTCAGGGGGTAACAAAGCACTGCATGAGAGGGTGACGAAGCACTTCGTCAGACCCTCAGAAAGCACTTCATCAGAACAGAAAGAAAAACAGATACGGACGATGTGAAAACTGAGCATCACATCGTCCGTATCTGTTTTTTCTACTTATAACCTGTAACCAGTCCGCCTTTTAAGCGTGTCCCGACAAGGTCGGCAGACATATCTTATACTTCACTGCCAGAATACGTGTCAGAAAGACCACTACCCCACAAGCTATCTGGCAGATGTAGTCGTCCATCTGTGCCAACGCACACACCCAGTAGACCAATCCGCCTACCACACAAGCCATCGCATAGATTTCTTTACGGAATATCAGCGGAATCTCATTAATAAACACATCGCGAATAACACCGCCGGCCGCACCCGTCATGCTACCCATGATGATAGCCACCCAAAAAGGATAGCCCAAGGACAGACTCTTCCCTACACCTACGACCGTGAACAGAGCCAGACCGATGGTATCGAAAAAGAAAAACGTATTGTTCAGGTGAATGAGATGCTTGCCAAACATGGTCACAAAAACCAACGCAAGTCCTGTACATATAAGATAAATAGGATCGGTCATCCAGCCCGGAGTCACGTCAAGCAACAAATCGCGCAACGTACCGCCACCCACGGCCGTAGCAAAACCAACCACGTATGCGCCAAACCAATCAAACCGTTTGGCCGATGCCAGACGAATGCCACTGATCGCAAAAGCAAACGTCCCCACAAAATCGAGTATCTGAACAAATGTAGGCATATAGATGAAATTTCCTGCAAAGTAACGAATAAAATTCCATTAGAAAACGTACTTTTGTGAAAGATTTAAAAGGTTCGACTCATGAAAATAACGATTGTAGCGGGCGCACGCCCCAATTTTATGAAAATAGCCCCCCTGTGCCGTGCCATCGATGCCGCACGCGAAGCCGGTCAGGACATCAGTTACCGCGTAGTATATACCGGCCCGGAGAACGATCCGGCACTGGAAGCCTCCCTCTTCTCCGACCTCGCCATGAAGAAGCCCGACTCCTATCTGGGTGTCACGGGCAACGACCATTCGCAAGTGACGGCCGACATCATGCTGGCCTTTGAAAAAGAGTTGAACGCCCACCCGGCACAGACAGTGCTGGTAGTGGACGATATGACCGCCACCATGAGCTGCGCCATTGTAGCCAAGAAGCGCGGACTGAAGGTGGCACATGTCATTGCAGGTACCCGTTCGTTCGACATGAACATGCCGCGTGAAGTGAACCGCACCATCGTCGATGCCATCTCCGACTACCTGTTTGCAGCCAGCATGGCCGCCAACCGCAACCTGAACCAGGAAGGCATGATACCGGAATACATCCACTACGTCGGCAATATCCTGATGGACACTATCCGCTACAACCGCCACCGCCTGCTACAACCCTTGTGGTTCTCTACGCTCGGTCTGAAGAAAGGCTGCTACCTGCTGCTCACTCTGAACCGACACGAGCTGCTGCAACAGCGCCAGGTCCTCCAGTCCCTGCTACAAACAATTCTCGACAGAGCCGGCGGGGTCCCCGTCGTAGCCCCCCTGCACCCATACGTACAGCAAGCCATTCAAGCCACTGGCATCAGTGCCCCAAACCTGCACATCCTGCCGCCGCAAAGCTATCTGCACTTCGGATTCCTCATCAACCAGGCACAGGGCATTGTGACCGACTCGGGCAACATCGCCGAAGAAGCCACCTTCCTCGACGTACCCTGCATCACGCTGAATACGTATGCCGAACACCCCGAGACATGGCGTATCGGTACCAACGAACTGGTAGGCGAAAACACGTTTGCCCTTTCGGCCTCACTGGAAAAAATGCTAAAAGGTGACTGGAAGCACAGTACCCTACCCGAACGTTGGGACGGCCGTACGGCAGAACGTATCGTACAAGTCCTGCTTACAAAATAACAGACTATACCTGTCCGGAATTGAGGACTAAGAAGAGGATGAAAACTTATAATAGTTTTCAATTTTTCCATATTTTTAGTTCTCAATTCCCAAATAATCAAAATTTGCTTCTTATTTGCTTGCAAATTACTAACTTTGCAGTTCGATTATGATAGATATGAAGCAATTATATACAACTCTCATTCTTCTGACAGTGCTCCTTTTCGCCCATTCAGCCGGAGCATCCGCCCAAATCAGAGGTACCGTTACAGATTCAATCACCAACGAACCCTTGTTGTATGTCACTGTCCAGTACGAAGGCAAAGGCGTGGGAGCCATTACCAACGGAGACGGAGAATACAAGGTAGAGACCCGCAAGGGATGGGACGAACTGACCTTCTCTACAATCGGTTACGTTACCAAGAAAGTCAAGATCAAACCCGGACAGAAAGTGCTGAATGTCAAAATGTCGCCCGACGACATCATGTTGTCTGAAGTAGTAGTCAAACCCAAAAGAGAAAAATACTCCCGTAAGAACAATCCGGCTGTGGACTTTATGCGTAAAGTCATCGAACACAAGAAGCAGCTGAAACTGGAAGAAAACGACTTCTACCAATACCAGAAGTACGAAAAGATGAAGATGTCGCTAAACGATGTCACCCCCGAAAAGATGGAAAAAGGACTGTACAAGAAATTCTCCTTTTTCAAAGATCAGGTAGAAACATCGCCTAAAACCGGCAAGCAAATATTGCCCATTTCCATCAAGGAGACAGCATCGCGAACCATCTACCGCAAGGATCCACGCAGCGAGAAAACCATCATCGAAGGTATGAACTCAACGGGTATTGAAGAATTCTTCAGTACGGGCGACATGCTGGGTACGATCCTGAACGATGTTTTCTCGGACGTCAACATCTACGACGACGACATCCGCCTGCTGCAACGCCGCTTCGTAAGCCCCATCGGGCGAGGAGCCATCTCGTTCTACAGATATTACCTGATGGATACACTCATGGTAGACCAGCATGAATGTGTACACCTGACGTTCGTCCCCAACAATTCGCAGGACTTCGGCTTTACAGGCCATTTGTATGTAGTGAAAGACTCGACCTATGCCGTAAAAAAATGTACTATGAACCTGCCTAAAAAAACAGGTGTAAACTTCGTTGAAAGTCTGGACATCGTACAACAATTTGAACAACTACCCGACAGCAATTGGGTACTGACCGACGACGATATGACCGTAGAACTGGCCTTGATGAAAGGTGTTCAGGGACTGGAAGTGCAACGCACGACCAAATATTCGAAATACAACTTTGACGAAATAGAACCCCGCCTCTTCCGCCTGAAAGGAAAAGTCATCAAGGAAGCCAACATGCTGGCCAAGAGCGACGAATATTGGGCTGAAGTACGTCAGGTCCCCCTCACCAAGAAAGAGAGTACCATGGACCTCTTCATGAACCGTATCGAACAGATACCGGGATTCAAAATCATCATCTTCGGCGCCAAGGCACTGATCGAGAACTTCGTGGAAACCGGTAGTAAAGACCATCCCAGTAAGTTCGACTTCGGCCCCATCAACACCATCATCACCAGCAACTACGTGAACGGAGCCCGTTTCCGTCTCAGTGGTATGACAACCGGCAATCTACATCCCCACTGGAACTTCAGCGGATATGGTGCGTATGGTACACGTGACAAGAAGTGGTTCTACTCCGGCCAGGTGGCCTATTCATTCAACAAACGCGAATATGTGTTGTGGGAGTTTCCTAAACACTATCTGTCTTTCAAATATACCTACGATGTCATGTCACCTATGGACAAATACCTGGAGACAGACAAAGACAACATGTTTGTAGGCTGGAAATGGACAACCGTCGACCAGATGTCTTATATTCGTGACGCTACCCTCAACTACGAATTGGAAACAAATACCGGTTTTTCTGTCAAAGCCATGCTGCGCCACCGCAACGACCAGCCGGCCGGCATCCTGCAATACTGGCGCAACGACGGTGAAACTCCTGGTGTATTGGGCGAAAACAATACGCTGGTCCATGATATCACCACTACCGAACTGGGTGTAACACTGCGTTATGCCCCAGGCGAAACATTTGTCAATACTAAGCAGCGCCGTGTACCCGTATCGCTGGACGCTCCTCAGTTCACCCTCTCGCATACAGTCGGTTTCAAAGGCATATTGGGAGGTGAATACAACTTCAACCTCACGGAAATAGGCCTGCGCAAACGTTTCTGGTTCGGTTCCTGGGGAAAGATAGATATCACAGCCCGTGCGGGTGCCCAGTGGAACAAGGTACCATTCCCGTTCCTGAACCTGCCCATGGCCAACCTGTCATACATCACCCAGCACAACGAATCGTTCTCGCTCATCAACAATATGGAGTTCCTGAACGACCGTTACGGTTCGCTGGCCCTGAGTTATGATATGAACGGCAAGCTCTTCAACCGTATCCCCTTGCTGAAGAAACTGAAATGGCGTGAGATGTTCCGCATCCGTGGCCTGTGGGGTACACTGACCGATAAGAACAATCCGTACAAGAGCAACGATCCCGACCTCTTCCTCTTCCCGACCCGCAACGGTATGCCTACCAGCTACGTCATGGGAAAGACGCCCTACGTGGAGGCCAGTGTAGGTATCTATAATATCTTCAAGTTGCTGCACATCGAATACGTGCGGCGTCTCACCTACACCGACATTCCCGGCGTGAAGAAAGACGGTATCCGCTTCATGATCATGATGATATTTTAATCTATAGAACAAACGTGCAACCACTGGCAGAAAGGCTTCGGCCCAAGACATTAGACGAATACATCGGCCAGAAACATCTGGTCGGACCGGGAGCAGTCCTCCGCAAGATGATTGATGCAGGACGCATCTCCTCCTTCATCCTGTGGGGACCTCCGGGAGTGGGTAAGACGACACTGGCACAAATCATTGCCAACAAGCTGGAAACCCCGTTCTATACGCTGAGCGCCGTGACCAGCGGTGTAAAAGACGTGCGCGACGTGATCGACCGTGCCAAGAACAACCGTTTCTTTTCCCAAGCCAATCCCATCCTTTTCATTGACGAAATCCACCGTTTCAGCAAGTCGCAGCAAGACTCGCTGCTGGGTGCTGTCGAACAGGGCATCGTGACACTGATCGGCGCCACCACAGAAAATCCCTCGTTCGAAGTCATCCGCCCTTTGCTGTCGCGCTGCCAGATTTATGTATTGAAGTCTCTCGAAAAGGAAGACCTGCTGGAACTGCTTCAGCGGGCACTGACAACCGACCATATCCTGCGTGAACGTCACATCGAGCTGAAGGAAACTACCGCCATGTTGCGCTACAGCGGAGGAGACGCCCGTAAGTTGCTCAACATATTGGAACTGGTTGTCGAGTCGGAAACAGACGGCACCGTCGTCATCACCGACGACATGGTGACCGAACGCCTGCAACAGAACCCGCTGGCCTACGACAAGGACGGCGAGATGCACTACGACATCATCTCCGCCTTTATCAAATCCATCCGCGGCAGCGACCCCGACGGAGCCATCTACTGGCTGGCCCGCATGGTGGAAGGCGGCGAAGACCCCGCTTTCATTGCTCGCCGCCTGGTCATCTCCGCTTCGGAAGACATCGGACTGGCCAACCCCAACGCCCTGCTCCTGGCCAACGCCTGCTTTGACGCCGTGATGAAGGTAGGATGGCCCGAAGGCCGTATTCCCTTGGCCGAAACCACCATTTATCTAGCCACCAGCCCCAAGAGCAACTCAGCCTACATGGCCATCAACGACGCCCTGGAGCTGGTTCGACAGACCGGCAACCTGCCTGTTCCCCTTCATCTGCGCAATGCCCCCACCAAACTGATGAAGCAGCTGGGCTATGGCGAAGACTACAAGTACGCCCACGACTATCCGGGCCACTTCGTCCGCCAGCAGTTCCTGCCCGACGAATTAAAAGACCACAACATCTGGCATCCACAGGAGAATGCAGCGGAAGCCAAACATAAGGAACGGATGCAGGCGCTTTGGGGAAAAGAACGCTTTTAATTATTAAGTATAAAGCTGAAAGATTTTATTGAATACCTATGTTAAATATAAAAAATATCATATGAAAATTGTAGCACTCGACGGCTATGCCGCCAATCCCGGAGACCTCTCCTGGGATGAAATGAAAACCTTGGGCGAATGCACTGTCTACGACCGCACTGCACCCTCGGAACTACTGGAACGTGCCAAAGAGGCCGACATACTCCTGACGAATAAAGTCGTCATAACAGGTGAACACATGGCTGCCCTGCCCCGGTTGAAATACATCGGCGTCATGGCTACCGGATACAACATCGTTGATACGGCAGCTGCCAAAGAACGTGGCATCATCGTTACCAACATTCCCGCTTACAGCACCGACTCTGTCGCCCAAATGGTCTTTGCACATCTGTTGAACATCGCCCAACAGGTACAACATCACTCGGAAGAAGTGCACAAAGGCTGCTGGACCAATAGTCCCGACTTCTGTTTCTGGGACACACCGCTCATCGAACTGGCCGGCAAAAAGATAGGTCTTGTCGGCCTAGGCAACACCGGCATGCGGACCGCCCGCATTGCCATCAGCTTCGGTATGGAAGTTCATGCCTTTACTTCCAAATCACACTTCCAACTGCCGCCCGAAATCAAGAAGATGGAATTGGACGAACTGTTTGCCGAGTGTGACATCGTCAGCCTGCACTGTCCTCTCACCGAGCAGACACGTGAAATGGTCAATGCCCGCCGCCTCAGCCTGATGAAACCCAATGCAATCCTCATCAATACGGGTCGCGGTCCGCTAATCAACGAGCAAGATCTGGCCGACGCACTGAACAGCGGACGTATCTATGCTGCTGGAGTGGATGTCCTTTCACAAGAACCACCCTGTGCCGATAATCCGTTGCTCACCGCCCGCAATTGCTATATCACCCCGCACATAGCCTGGGCAAGTACAGCTGCCCGCCAACGCCTGATGCAAATTGCGCTGGACAATCTGAAAGCTTATCAGGCAGGCAATCCCATTAATGTAGTAAACAAATAAGCAACTGTATAAAATAATAATCCCTGGCATCCTTTCTTATTCAAGATGCCAGGGATTGTTATTTCAATAAATACAATTGTTTCTATTACCAAGCCCAATCGCTTACATTATAACCACACTCCACTTCATCTTCTATTACATCCGGCAAATTACAAAAGAAATCAAGCCCCGTATGTTTTTCTAACTCATCTATACTTACAATACATGCTTGTATTTCAGAAGAAGTCGGATTCTTGGGTAAACCTTCTTTATGTTCTACCAAAAAGCCTATCGATTTATATGTATCGCCTTTCTTTGCAAGAATTGCCATAAAATAGTACTTAGGACAAGCCAAGCCATTCACTGTAAAACCATTCTCATCCGTTTTTGGTGTCTGAGGAGGAGTATATACAGGGGTACCCGTGAAACTAATCAATAAGTCATTAACCGTACCTCCTTTAGTTACATATACTTCGTCATATTTATCCGGAACAGAGCGTCCCCATCTGCGTACTTGATCCTCCAATTTCTGCCAGAAACCTGCATTAAGATCATTCAACTGCGGGCTAATATTACTATAATAGAATGTCTGTTCATTTGCTTCTTTTGAATACACGCGATCTTCAGATGCGCAAAGGTGCCCTTTATCAAAACCATCATTCTTGTGCATTGACTCATTAACTTGTACATCTTCTGGAAGATTAGGATCCACCTGTTCCCATTTATTTGTTCTATCTACCAAATCTTGACTTGTCAATTGATCAAAACTAAAAGCAACCCATACTGCGTGTTTTTTGGCAGCACTCCATAAAAGAGAAAAATTCAGTATTTGGCGATTATCCACAGTCACATAATAATCAGCAAAATAATCTTCCCCCGTATAATAAGGCATTTGCAAAGTTGTAAGAGAGGTATTACCATCAATGACTATATTGGCATTCAAGTTTTCGCTCAAATCACGTTCCTCAGTACCAGCTGTGATATATTCTATCGCAACATTATTTTCCTCAATATAAGCTACTCTTAATTTCACGAACACATATTCAGTCATTCCTTTATAACGAGCCCAATACTTTCTTCCCTCCATAATTTCAGCCGTTTCCTGCCATTCTTCATCAGCAGGAGTCTGCCCCATATCAACAAGAGCTCCATTCCCAGCTACAACAAACCGCCAGGCACTACCTACAAACTTTTTATCCTGAATATAAAAAGGATGATCAAATCCATCTGGTTGAAAAACATTAAAGCCAGACGACGCATCTTCAAAACCTTTCAATATGAAGGTAGACGAACCTTCTTCTGTCGTTTCAATATGCCCATTCAGAGGTACATCAGTATCAGTACAGCCCACAAACAATAGACATAATAAGAAAAAAAGCAAAGATTGTTTTTTCATCGGAATAAAATTTAGTATCACAATTCTATATTTATCAAAGAAGACAAAAAAGGAGTTAGAGAAGCTATGCTCCAGTAACCCCTTTCTCAGAATTTCAATAATATATTATTCTTTTATAGATATATTCTTAATTTCAACAGTCGGTGCAGCTGCAGTCGTACTTGAATAATGGAAAGCAAGACGAATTTTCTTACCTACATACTGAGCTAAATCTACTGGTTCAATAGTGCTAAAGCTCCAACTAGTTCCTTCAGGCCATCCAACGACTTCCAGCGTTTCCCATGTTGCAGTTGTTGCATCACCTGCATAATCAGTCGACACATTCACTGTAAGGAATTTATCCAGTTCATTACCAGCCAAGAAATTGATAGCAACATCAAATACCATTGTCGGAGCTACCGCTTTACTCAAATCTATTTCAGAAGAAACTAACCAACTTTCAGTTGCCTTATTACCGCCTGAATAACCAGTACCTTTCCAACCATAAGAATGGTCTAGTGTCCACACATATGATAAGCCTGACAGCTCAATATCCTGTGCTGTAAATCCACCACTTTCACCATTTAACAAAGAAGACTCTAGGTATACTTTAGCCTCAACCCAATCGCCTCCACTCTTTTGGAATGTGATAAAGTTCTGTACAGCGACTACCGTTTCCTCCCAAGACATTCCATTGTACTTAAATTCTGTAGCAGCAATTCCTCCCTTATTATCCGCATAATAAACTACAGCAGCAATGTCATCTGCTTTAGCATATGGGTAGTGCTTTGTCAAATAAATAGGCAAAGTTTCTTCTGGTTTACCGATATAAGAATATCCCATCTCAGCATAATCAGCAGGTTGAAGAATTGCTACATCAGCCGCATCAGTAGAATACAAACTCCATGACTGAGAAGAAGCATTGTAACGATAAACAGCAGAACTGTTCGGCTCAACGGAAGCACGAGTTGTAGCTAAGGTGTTTACTGACATCTCAACTTCACTTTCAGGAATTTCTTTGTATATATAAGTTTCTGCGTAATATCCTTCTACAACTTCTTTCACATATATATTATATACTTCGAGTGTAGGTGCACATTCTTCAGTGCTCTTATATACAAATGCAAGTCGTATTTTATGCCCAGCATAAGCAGATAGATCAATATCTCCTGAATTTACTTCATCCCAACTATTACCTTCTGCCCAATTGATACCTTCCAAAGATGTCCAACTGGCAGTTTTTACATCATCTATATAATCTGATGAAACTTTGACATCAATATAGTCTGCACGATTGTGACCCTTCAGATGATTCAATATATTATCAAAAGAAAGTAATGGTTTCTTGGCATTAGACAAGTCAATCTCCGTAGACACTAACCAACTTTCAGCAGGATTGTTCTTATTATTAAAGTACGCACCAGCTTTCCAATATCCGTACCCTTTATCATATTTCCATACATAAGAAACACCATCCAGAGCTATATCTTGAAACTTAAAACCGGCATCATCAGCCTTCATTGATGCCTCCAAATAGCTACCGAATGAAGAATTAGGATATGAGCCGTAAGTAAAATTCCCATTATACTCATTCAGCTTAACAGTCTTTCCTTTAGCTACATTTTTAATGGAAATACTCCCATTAGAACCTGCAACAAACACCCAATCCCCACCTTCCGAAGGATACGAGTCATTCAAATTGAAACTATTGTAATTACCGGTCTGATAAATGAATTTGCCATCAGGACGTTGTAAAGAGAAACCTTTCTCCGTGGCAGCAACAGTTATAACATAGTCTGTAGGATCACTAACAATAAAATCATTAGCAATTTCAAGAGGATTTCCTCCCATATATCCATAATTCTTAGACTCATCTGTAAGTCTTCCAAATGGAATCATATTTCCAGACTTATCAGGAGCAACTATTACATAGTTGCCACCTTCAGTATCTATAGTTGATACTTTCTGATAGGCCATTGCTTCTTCACCAGTCCCACCACCTATATTAGGTTCTGTTTCCGAATACGCATAATTGACCAATAACATATCTCCATCTTTCGCGTCAGGATTAGCAGCCTTCAAAACCGATGACATTTTACCAATAGACTTTGGAGAAAGGAAATTAGCAGTAACTTGATCTCCCCAAACCAATTTATAGTCATCACTGGTCAACTCATAATCTGAAATACCATTAAAATCCTTCAAATATTCAGGCAAGCTCTCGTAGTTGTTATAAAACACTGTAATTTTCGAGTTATTGTCCAAATAAGGATATTTACTATTAACAAATGCGGGCAAATACCAAACAGCAGGAGCATCTGTTGTAAAATACTTATTAGTACCTACGGCCTCCAATGCTGATAAATAGGTTTTACCTTCAGGGTCCTTAGATAAAGCCAACTCTGTATTAGCAGACAATCCTGCAATAGTTTTATAATCAGTATCAACCAAACGTAATGTATCCGTCTTTACATCCGTAGGATGTGCCAATTCATCAAAACCAGGAAAATGATCCTCATTGTAATCGCAACCAGACAAAGTCAAAGCAGCTGCGAATAAACCATATAAATAATATTTATTTTTCATACAAATGTTTCTATTAATTTTAGAACTTGATCTTCAAACCTACAGAGTAAGTACGCCCAAATCCATAAAATACGGTTGCGTCTTCCCAAGTAGTACCATCCCAAGCATCGGCAATATATTCTTGATTAAACAAATTATTCACATTACCACTCAAAATAGCAGTAACCTTACCGAATTCAAAAGTATATCCTGCATTAAGATCAAATGTATTATATGAAGGAACTTCCCATGGTTTAGCAACCTGATATTCCTTTCCTGGTGTAGCTAAATCAGCTTCAATATCATAGTCTGCATACAGACGAGAAGCAAAGTTCCAATCAAGTCCCAGTCTTAATCCCTTCATCGGACGAACTGTAATGCCCAAAGCAGCTGTTGTCTGTGCCGAGCCACCAACATTTACATCATCCATTCTAATCTGATAACGATAATCTTCTACGTTTGCATCAGAAGGAACAGGTATTCCATTCTTAGGATCATACAACTGTCCCTCGTTATTATAATAGAAACCTGTTGCAAGACCACTCCAACGCCAATCACCCCATGAGAACATACCGTTAATGCTGAGCCAATCAACTGGTTTAGCCTCAAAATCCAATTCAATACCCATATGTCTTGCGTTTGCTCCCGTCATATTCATTGTATAACGATTGCCATCACGTCCCGTACCACTGTCATAAAGGCTCTTATCCATCCACTGAGTGAAGTAACCATTCAAGTTAACAGCTAAGAAACGACTACGGAAACCATATCCGACTTCGAAAGACATTACCTTTTCGTTCTTCGCATCATTATTACGTTCATGTGAATTCTGAGAATTAATAAATGATGTATCAAACATAGGAGCACGGCTAATGAAGCCTGCATTGAAAAATACATTATGCTTATCTGTCAAATTATAATTGGCACCTCCCTTGATGTTACCCCCTAAATAATGCTTTTTACCACTTTTAGCATGGGCTTCATCATAATAGAAACGGTCATAACGCCAATAACTGGTATTTGAAAGACCTCCTGAAACAAAAGCACTAAGTTTTTCACGATTATATTCTAATTGAGCAAAAGCACCTTCTGACATAACAAAACCGTCATAATCACGAAATACGACATCACCTACAGTCAATTTTTGTTTAGCAAATTCAGGATTGGCCGCTGCTGCATTATTCACAGCAAGCACATTACCGCGATTATAATCCACATAATAATCACCACTGAACAAGTCAACAATGATATTCTGATGCAAACCTTTATAGTAACGGAAATCAATTCCACCATAAAAATCCAAATATTCACCAAATTTGGTTGTATATGTAGACAACAAACCATACCACTCGTGATTATTCATCATCTTGGCCATCACCATCTGTGAACCTGTCGTACTGGCCATATTCAATTCATCAATGGCATCATAATTGAATGTACCATCAGCATTACGAAAAACAGTATTCACATATCCATTAGTCGCACCATACCATTTGGAACTGTAAGCCGAAGTACCTGTACCACTATATCCATTTCCACGACCAATAGAAGCATAAAGAGCTGTACTCAAACTTGATTTATGGTCAATCTGCCACAAATGGTTCAATGAAATCTGAGGCTTGTGATAAGAATTACGGCTTGAATTATATTTCTGTCCTTTACGATAACCAAATGTCGGGTTATAACGGTAAGCACTTTGATCGCCCATATATTGCTGTACACGCTGCCATTCTTTAATAGTCAAGGCATTCTTATAATTTCGCTGATTATGCCATTGGGGAGCGCCAAAAGCGGACAATGTCAATTGATGATTATCATTGAAACGTTTGGCAACACTGATAAAATAGTTATATCCCTCAGATTCAGTTCCTTGAACATAACCATCACGCCAGTCTTTTCCACCTAACAATGTGAATGCCCATCCATCTTTAGTCAAACCAGAAGATACACTAAACAAAAGTTTATTGAAACCGTCATTACCCATTGCATAAGAAACGAAACCACCCTTCTTAGCATCCGTACTCTTAGTTATGATGTTGATAGAACCACCTACGGCAGGAGATGAAACCTTCGAAGCACCTAAACCACGCTGTACTTGCATAGAACTTGTTACATCAGACAATCCAGACCAGTTAGACCAATATACCTTCTGATTTTCCATACCGTTCATGGGGACACCATTAATCATCATAGCAACATTTTCACTGTCAAAGCCACGAATACGTGTCTGAGCATCACCAAAGCCACCACCATCTTTTGTCACATATACACCAGGCGTAGCCTTCAATATTTCTGGAAACTCTTGAGTTCCCAATTTTTCTTCAATAAAAACAGGAGTTACAGTCGATACAGCTACTGGCGTCTTACGAGCCACTGCTATGGAAGAAGTAATGGTAACGTCAGCCAACATCACAGCGTCTGGCTCCATCTTGATAACGCCCAAATCTACAGAAGCACCCTTACGAGTAACTTTCTGTTTCAGGTCCTTGTAACCCACATACTTGAAAACCAAAGTCGCATTGGGAGCAACCGCTTGCTTGAAATAACCGTCAATGTCGGTCACTGAACCTTGCGTGGTACCTTCTACCATAACGGCAGCACCAACCAACGGCTCGCCTGTCTCAGAGTCTACAAGCTGACCTTTCACTGTAGTGGTCTGAGCAAAAGCAGACATACTGCACACAGACATTACTGCAATCAACAGGAAATGAATTAGATTTCTTTTCATAATTCCGTTTTTAGTTAATAGATCATGTTAATTAAACATTAATTTATATTTCTTCCTGCAAATATAATGAATATAATCCATATAAATATTACATCTACACTACATTTTTTCAAGAAAAGAAAGACTTTTTTAAAGAAACATGGCTACAAACATCTACAACTAAAAACGAAACGGCACGAACCCCCAAAATAGAAAATCTATTTATCAGGGCTTCGTGCCATTCAAATTCGAATATAATACTGCAAACAGAGATTATAATCAGTCTTCCATCAGCTTACGATAGCGCACGCGCTTAGGTTCTTCCTTACCCAGGCGCTTCTGCTTATTCTCCTCGTACTCCGAATAGGAACCTTCGAAGAAGAACACATTCGAATCGCCTTCAAAGGCCAGGATGTGCGTACAGATACGGTCGAGGAACCAACGGTCGTGACTGATGACCACGGCACAGCCGGCAAAGTCCTCCAAACCTTCTTCGAGCGCACGAAGGGTGTTGACATCGATATCATTGGTGGGCTCGTCGAGAAGCAACACATTACCTTCTTCCTTCAGTGCCATAGCCAGATGCAGACGGTTACGCTCACCACCAGAGAGCACACCACAAAGCTTTTCCTGATCGGCTCCCGAGAAGTTGAAACGAGAGAGGTAGGCGCGGGCATTGATATCGCGACCGCCCATGCGGATCAGCTCGTTGCCACCCGAAATAACTTGATAAACACTCTTGTTGGGATCGATATCCTTGTGCTGCTGATCCACGTAGGCTACCTTCACGGTCTCGCCTACCTCGAATTCGCCCTTGTCTGGCTTCTCCAATCCCATGATAAGGCGGAAGAGCGTAGTCTTACCTGCACCGTTCGGACCTATGATACCCACAATGCCATTAGGTGGAAGCATGAAGTTGAGATCGTCGAAGAGCAGTTTATCGCCAAAGGCCTTGGCCACGTGCTTGGCCTCAATAACCTTATTGCCCAGTCGCGGACCGTTGGGGATGAAGATTTCCAGCTTTTCTTCCTTCTCCTTCACATCCTCGTTCAGCAATTTATCGTAAGAATTCAAACGGGCTTTACCCTTAGCCTGACGGGCCTTGGGTGCCATACGCACCCACTCCAACTCACGCTCCAGCGTCTTGCGGCGCTTGCTGGCCGTCTTCTCCTCCATTTCCATGCGTTTGGTTTTCTGTTCCAACCAGCTGGAGTAGTTACCCTTCCAAGGAATACCTTCACCACGGTCGAGCTCCAAAATCCATCCGGCCACGTGGTCGAGGAAGTAGCGGTCGTGCGTCACGGCAATCACCGTACCTTCGTACTGCTGCAAATGTTGCTCCAGCCAGTCGATAGATTCGGCATCGAGGTGGTTGGTAGGCTCGTCCAGCAACAGGATGTCCGGCTTCTGCAGAAGTAGACGGCAGAGAGCCACACGACGACGTTCGCCTCCTGACAAATGCTCCACCGACTGGTCTTCGGGCGGGCAGCGCAAGGCGTCCATGGCACGCTCCAGCTTGCTGTCCAAGTTCCACGCATCTGTCGCATCGATGATATCCTGCAGTTCCGCCTGACGAGCAAAGAGCTTGTCCATCTTCTCCTGATCCTCGTAATACTCGGGCAAGCCGAACTTCTGGTTGATTTCCTCATACTCTGTCAGCGCATCAACAATGGGCTGAACACCTTCCATCACCACTTCCTTCACAGTTTTGGCAGGATCCAAATAGGGCTCCTGTGCCAGATACCCGACGGAATATCCGGGTGAGAACACCACTTCGCCCTGATAGGATTTATCCAACCCGGCGATAATCTTCAGCAAGGTAGATTTACCCGAACCGTTCAGACCGATGATACCTATCTTCGCCCCATAAAAAAACGAAAGATAAATGTTCTTCAGCACCTGCTTGTTGTTCTGCTGAATCGTCTTGTTCAGACCTACCATTGAAAAAATAATCTTCTTATCGTCAACTGTTGCCATAGAATGATATGTATATATTAAATAAGTATAACTTTCCAAGCTACTCCGCTCCATAATAGGCAACGGAAGAAAACTCCTGTGCAAAGATAAGAAAAAAAGAGAAAAAAACTTTGTTTCTTCAAAAAAACTCCCTATCTTTGCACCCGCTTAACAGCAATAAGGTTTGATTCGCTAGCTCAG
>ERZ772831.953-NODE-953-length-29152-cov-8.108602_pt1 | contig 29152 bp, 20 predicted proteins | sample MGYA00580858_ERZ772831 | MGnify/ENA primary metagenome ERZ772831 (study PRJEB29015, sample SAMEA2737694) | human gut metagenome | biome: human gut; feature: human-associated habitat; material: faeces | place: China | collected 2012 ... | reverse complement strand
CATAATAAAAAGTGGATGTACAGTGAACCCCGTTGGATTACTATTTTTTATCTTCTGTTTTCATTATTGCATCTTGTATTCGCTGGGAGATAACCCAGTATGGTGCTTGAAGTATTTGCCAAAAAAGGAAGGGTTCGGGAAGTTCATAAAATAAGCTACTTCCTGAATAGACATGACGGAGTATTTCAACAGCGCTTTGGCTTCCAGTATCACATATTCGTCAATCCACTCTCCGGCAGTTTTTCCGCTTACTTTCTTTACTACGGTGGAGAAATGTTTGGGACTCAGGAATAATTGCTCCGCATAAAAATCTACGCGTCTTTCTTTACGGTGATGTTCGGTCAGCAAGTTGATGAACTGGTTGAACAATACCTCTTCCCTTTTCAGTGATTTCGGATTCTCGGAAAGGAATTCCGGTTGTTTTCTATGAAGGATGGAACCTATCTTATATAAATAGGCCCCCATTAGTCTGCGTACGATTTCTGTCCTGAAGTTATCGTTCCGGCTTACGGTTTCTTCTATCAGTTCATAGAATGATTTCAGTTCCTGTACCTCTTCTTCCATCAAATGAAATTTGGGATTCTCTTTCAATGAGATGAAAAATGGCATGAAACTGTTCAGGTTGATATACATCTCTTTTAAGAAATCAGATGATATTAAAAACATTTGTGACAAATGAATGCCCGGTGATAACATGGACTGTAGAATATCGCCGGGAGCGCAAATAATCAGATCGTTTTGCTCAATGTCGTATTCCCGTAAATTGATATTGACTTTGGCAGAGCCTTTTTCACGGATAGAGATAATGATTCCATCCAGCCGTAATGGGTATTTAAAGATGGGGTTCATATTCTCGGGGATGTAATGTTCGCTTCTATCCATTACGAAATCATTGTTAATCCCTTTTAGACTGGGATTCATCTGTCGGATACGGGCTATGGATATATTTCCTATTTCATGTTCCATATTTCTTAATTTTGCCTCAAATGTATAAATCAAAAGTCAATAATCCACTCTTTTTTTCTCATAATATCATTTTTTAATTGAAATTGACGGATGTGAATTCGGAGGCGTGTGATGGCAGGAATTCTTAATTCTATTTAAAAGGGGGATGCTGGCAAACTATTTGTACATAATAACGTGTATATTTAACAACAGAATTATAAAGAACAAAACTATGTCAATGTATTGGATCTTATTTATTGGAATCGCGGTAATCAGCTATATTGTACAGAATAGTCTGCAAAGCAAGTTTAAGAAATACTCGAAGATGCCTTTGGCCAGCGGTATGACAGGAAAGGATGTGGCTGAAAAAATGTTGCATGATAACGGTATCTATGACGTGCGTGTAACCAGCACTCCGGGTATGCTGACCGATCATTATAATCCGGCAAACAAAACGGTGAACCTTAGTGAAGGGGTATATGGAAGCAACAGTGTGGCTGCTGCGGCAGTTGCCGCCCATGAATGCGGACACGCCGTGCAACATGCGCGTGCATACGCTCCGCTAAAGATGCGCTCGGCTTTGGTGCCTGTGGTGCAGTTCTCATCTTCTATTATGACTTGGGTGTTACTGGCAGGTATTTTGATGGTGAATACTTTCCCGCAGTTATTGTTGGCAGGAATTTGTCTTTTTGCCATGACCACTCTTTTCAGCTTTATTACGTTGCCTGTTGAGATCAATGCCAGCCAGCGTGCGTTGGTATGGTTGAGCAAGGCCGGAATTACAAATTCATATAACCATCATGCGGCAGAGGATGCGCTGCGTTCGGCTGCTTATACGTATGTGGTTGCGGCACTTAGTTCGTTGGCTACACTGATTTACTATATAATGATTTATATGGGACGTCGTGACTAAGACCTTATAAGGGAAATATATTTTTATTATAGAGGGCTGCCTGCGGGCAGCCTTTTCTAGTTATATTTTGATTAGTTTCGAAATAATTTTTGTTTTAATCTCTTTTTCTTTTCGTTTTAATTTGTATTTTTGCCCTGTCAGCAAAATGAGATAATACCTATGAAAAAACATTTGGGAGCCATCAAATACTTGGTCATTTAGAATAATTTGATGATGAGAAACACAATAAAGTTAAAATATATATGGTGTACTTTGTTTTTACTTCTTCATTGGGGTTTTGTCAAAGCACAGCCTATTTGTGTTGCACGCCAATATACAGTGAGAGACGGATTGATTCAAAGTAATCCGGCGCAGATTCTTCAAAGTCATAATGGTTTTATATGGGTCAGTACTTGGAATGGGGTAAGCCGGTTTGATGGACGCGATTTCGAAACTTTTCAGTTTGATTCTCTTTTGAACCAGCACATGCAGCGGCTGGAGAATACGGCCGACGGCAATTTATGGATGATTGCATACGATCGTCATAGCCTGTATTTATATGATATTCGTGAAAATAAGCTGATCAATGTTCTGAAACAGTATGAACAACATTTTAATACTCCGTTGCAAATAGAAAATTTGTATCCTTTATCCAAAGGGATTACTTGGGTTACTTTAAATAATGGAGGATGTTTCAGAATTTCAGATAAAGAGTGTACTGTTTCTTCAGGGATTCAGTATATTACAGCTATTGATGATGTGGAACTGGGGAAAGTCAGTAGGGTCTTTGAAGATAAACAGGGAGAGGAATGGGTATTTAGTGACAAGGGAGTTAGCATATTTGGCAAGCGGACCATTAGTTCATATCCCTTTTCTATGTTCGAAACAATGGATAATCTTGTTTTTCTTGCATCACAGAATGGCAGGCTAGCCTATTATGATGTAAATACCATGCAATTCAACATCGTTCCTTTTCAAGAGAAGATTCAGCATATAAACGGAATTAAAGTGTTGAAAGATAATCAGCTGGCTGTTTTGTCTGATAAAGGTTTGTACCTATGCCGTTTCCCTGAACTGGCGATGGAGAAATATGATTTCTCTCTTCCGGGGCGTGATGATGCGGCTGTGAGAAAAGTCTATCAGGATTCTAAAGGATTTCTATGGATATTTACCGGATTGCCGGGAATTATCCGGCTTGATCCGGAAACCGGAGTGAAACAATATTTGAATACTCCTTCCGGATACATGGCTTCTTCTCCGGAAAATGAACTCTTTATTTATGAAGATCCTAACGGAGTGGTTTGGACTATTCCTTATAAAGGTATATTCAGTTATTATGACGAAAAGAGCCGGGAGCTAAAAGTCTATTTTACACCGGGAAGGAATCATATACCTTATTCTCCTATTATTAAAACAACTTATGTTGACAAACAAAATAATTTGTGGATCAAATCCCAGCGCTCATTTATAAAAATGTTCTTTCCGCCCAGTCCCTATACTTATAGGGAGTTGGACAATTATTTTGATACAAAATCATTTCTGTTTGATAGCGACGAACATTTATGGATTGCAACAAAGAAAGGGATTATACGTATTATGGATTCACAGAAAAACTTGTTGGGTTATTTGTCGCCTGATGGGGAACTGGCTCAAACGGAAACAGTTTTTGCAGAAGGTGGAATCTATGTCATGCTGAAGGATCAGGCGCAGACAATATGGCTTGGCAGTAAGGAAAACGGATTGTTCAGACTTGTTCCTCGGAATCGTCCTTATCATTATGAGGTATATCATTATATGAATAATCCGTCGGATCCTTATTCCATCAGTGACAATAAAATATCATGCATTGATGAGGATCATAACGGACGTATTTGGATTGGTACTTACGGTGGCGGATTGAATTTGGTTGAGGAAAAGGAAGATGGGGCGATACGTTTTATCCATGCGGAGAATAAATTGTCCGGTTTTCCTATTAATCGTACCAACAGTATTCGTTGTATGGTGGAGGGACCCGGTCATACTATGCTGGTGGGTACTATAGAAGGTTTGATCACTTTTTCTTCTGATTTTTCGGATTACGAAAATATTCGTTTTTATCTTAACCTTCCTCGTCCGCAGGCGACTGACGGATTGTGTAGTGCTGATGTGATGTCTGTTTTACGAACGACGGATGAAACTATCTATTGTTATTGTTATGGAGGTGGCCTTTGTAAGTTGGTTTCGTCAAATTTATTATCTGATGAACTTCGGTTCCGGTCGTTCGGCAAAGAGACATCTCCGTTGGCTAGAGCCTTGATTGAAGATAAAAATCATAATATATGGATCGGCTCGGAAACGGATATCACTCTGTTTGATGTGCACGATCAGACTTTTGAGTCTTTTGGAGAAACTTTTTTCAATCGTTCTTTTAATTATAGTGAATGTCTTCCGGTTACAGACAGGCAAGGGGATATCTTAATGGGTACAGAAGGCGGTATGCTTGTCTTTTCTCCGGATAGTATCGTTAAGCAGACTTATGAAGCTCCTATTGTAGTGACAGGTATAAAATATTCGGAGGATAATTTGTCTCATGTATTGAGTGATGCGGATTATTTAGAGATCCCTACCCGGCGGAGGAATTTTACCATCTCATTTGCTGCGTTGGATTATACTAATTCCTTGGATATCGAGTATGCTTATAAGTTGGATGATAATCAATGGTATTATATAGGTAAGAAGAACTCGGTTAGTTTTGTAAGTCTTCCGGCAGGAAAATATCAATTTCAGATAAAGGCGACCAATGGGGATGGTATTTGGATGAACACTGTGAAAACGGTTACTTTACAGGTATTACCCACCTTTTGGGAAACCGGTTGGGCTAAGGCTTTTTATCTAGTTGTTGTCTTGGTGATATCTTTAGCTATCGGATATGTTTTTTTCTATATTTACTATTTGAAGCATAAGGTAAATATGGAACAAAGATTGGCGGAAATAAAAGTACGTTCTTTTATTGATATCTCACATGAACTACGTACTCCTTTAACCCTTATATCCGGTCCGGTATCCGAAGTGTTGTCCCAGGAGCCTTTGACTTCCCGGACCCGGCATCATCTTCAATTGGTTCAGAAAAATATCAATCGTATGTTATTGCTCATTAATCAAGTATTGGATTTCAGAAAGATACAGAATAAAAAAATGGGCTTGACTATTGAATACCGGGATATCATTATCATGCTTCATAATATAATGGATAATTTCCGGTTGTTGGCAACAGAAAAAAATATAAATTTTTCTCTTCAGACAACGTTGCCTTCTGTTTTTTTGTGGATAGATAGTGATAAGTTCGAGAAAATTATCTTTAACTTGCTTTCCAATGCCTTTAAGTATACACCGGATAACAAGTCGATTACCTTGATTGTGATGGAAAGCGGACAGTTTGTTTCGATTGCCGTAAAAGATGAAGGTATTGGCATCTCTAAAGATAAAGTGTCATCCATATTTGAACGTTTCACTACAGTGTCCAAGGAAAATGACATGCAGCCTTCATCGGGTATAGGGCTTTCGCTGGTGAATGAGTTGGTTAAAATGCTGCATGGGGAAATTCAGGTCGAAAGTGAAGTAAAGAAAGGAAGTGTATTCAAACTGGTTTTGCATAAAGGAAAAGAAATATATGCTCAGGATAAAAATGTTGAATATATATTGAACGACACTTCGGAAGAACAGGAAACGGTCTTGGCGGAACCGGAACAAAATGATAAAATATCTTTGCCGGACATGCCTCCGGCAACAAAAGAAACTTTAGTAAAAGTGATGGTAGTGGAGGATAATGCGGAGTTGCGTCAATTTATATGTGAAATATTGTCGGGCACTTACCGTGTTGTTGGAGTTGCCGACGGGGTGATGGCATTGGAAAAGATAGAAGAGGAAATTCCGGATTTTATTATTACGGATATTATGATGCCGCGTATGGATGGTATTGAATTGATAAGGCACATCAAGGAGAATGTCAATACCTGTGATATCCCTCTTATTATCCTTTCTGCAAAATCGTCTGTTGAGGATCGTATTCAATGTTTACAATTAGGGATTGATGATTATATACCTAAACCTTTCAGCAGCGATTATTTAAAATCGAGAATTGAGAGCTTGATCAGGCAAAGAAAAGTGCTTCAGTCGGCTTTTTTGTCAAAGTATGGTGCTCAACCGAAGAAAGAACCTTTAGAAGCCGTCGCTTATCCTGTGTCGCAAATTGTTCCTTTGGATGAGTTGTTTATGCAGAAGCTGGTAGGATTTATGGAAGAGAATTACAGTAATCCGGGGCTGCGGGTGAATGATCTGGCAGAGTTCATGAATATGAGCCGCTCTGTATTCAATCGGAAAGTGAATGGTATCATGGGGATTTCTCCGATAGAATATATAAAGAATTATAGGTTGAATAAAGCGAAAAGTTTTATACAAAGTGGTATGTCTTTCTCTGAGGTCGCTTTTGCCGTCGGCTTCTCTGATCCCGGTTACTTTGGCAAGGCGTTTAAAAAAGCATTTAATCAGACTTTGACTGAGTATAAAAATAATAACTAAGTTCCGTTTTGTGCTGTTTATGAAGGTAAATAGCAAGAAAATACCTTATTGATGTAAGATTTTACCTTTGGCTCTCAAGGGTAAAATCTATCTTTGTGCTCATTGACACAGTATGAAAATGTTCCGGAAAACTTTTATGAGTATAATTTTTAAAACATGATAGGATGAGTACAAAATTTTATGTAATAGCTGTTTGGACGCTGTTAAGTTTTGTGGTAAAAGTAAATGCACAAGACAAAGTGGAATGTTGGGACCGGTTTGAGTTGAGTTTTAAACAGGTGACCAAAGGGAATCCTTTTGATATACGTCTTTCCGCTACTTTCGTTTGTGGAAAGGAAAAGAAAACGGTGGAAGGATTTTATGATGGTGAGAATACTTATAGGATACGGTTTATGCCTGCTGTCGCCGGGGAATGGAGGTATGTTACATCTTCCAGTATAGGGGCTATGAATGGTCGGAAAGGTACATTCACAGTGATACCTGCCGGAAAAGATAATCATGGCATGGTATTGGTGGACGGAGAACATAATTTTAAATATGCGGACGGTACCCGTTATTATCCGATGGGTACGACGGCCTATGCATGGACACATATGAAGGAAACGACTCAGGAGGCTACTTTGAAATCGTTTGGTGAAGCCGGTTTTAATAAGGTAAGGATGTGTGTGTTTCCTAAAAACTATTCTTTAGTGAAAGACGAGCCTGCGCTTTATCCTTTTGAAATAAGGAAGACGATAAAAGATAAGGAAGGAAATGAAAGGAAAGAATGGGACTTTGACAGATTTGACCCGGCTTTTTTTCAGCATTTGGAGAAACGGATAGACCAACTGAACCGTTTGGGGATTGAGGCGGATTTGATCCTTTTCCATCCTTATGATAAGGGAAGATGGGGCTTTGATGCTATGTCGAATGAGGTGAATGTACGTTATATTAAATATATTACTGCTCGTTTGGCTTCTTTTAGAAATGTATGGTGGTCTATGGCAAACGAGTGGGATTATGTAAAAGCGAAAACTGTGGACGATTGGAAGCTGTTGACGAAAACTGTGGTTGAGAATGATCCTTATCGCCATTTATGTTCTATTCATGGAGCGACGGCTACTTATTTTGATTATTGGATGCCTGAATTTACCCATGTCAGCATACAGGATGAGGCACCGGTACTGAGTTCTACCGCTTCTGCTACTTTAAGAAAAATTTATCGCAAACCGGTTATATGTGATGAGGTTGGGTATGAAGGGAATCTACCTTATCGTTGGGGAAGGTTAAGTCCGCAGCAGATGACTTGCTTTATTTTGAATGGTTTGTTGGGTGGAATTTATGTCACTCACGGTGAATGTTATCAGCAGGGGAACGAACCTATCTTTTGGGCGCAAGGGGGACCTTTAAAAGGTGAAAGCTGGAAACGTGTGAAATTTTTAAGAACGATTATTGAAGTTGCTCCCCATCCGTTGGAGATGGCAGATATCAGTCGTGACTTGGTTACTTCTACTGCTGGACCAGATTATTATCTGGTCAATATGGGAAAAGATGTGAAAGGTTTCTGGACTTTTAATCTGCCGGTAAAAAATGCGGATTATAACAAATTGCAAAAGAATAAACGGTTTAAAGTGGAGATTATTGATGTGTGGGCCATGACTGTCACGGAATATCCTGTGATATTTGAAACAACGGAGGAATTGGATTATCGTGTTTTTGATATACATCATCGGGGAGTAAGAATTCCGGATGCTCCTTATATTGTTCTTAGAATAACAGAAGTGAAATGATGGGATAAGCCTTCTGACGGGAGATGATTGATTTTTTTTATCATAAAAAAGGCTAATAGTTTTCGATTCTTTTTGTTTTAGCTTAAATTTGCGGTATAATTAACTCCCTAGATACACTAAAATGTTAAATACAGTAGAAGAAGGATTGGAAGATATTCGCCAAGGCAAAGTATTGATCGTTGTTGATGACGAAGATCGTGAAAACGAAGGCGATTTTATCGTTTCAGGAGAAAAGATTACTCCTGAAATTGTAAATTTTATGATTACTCATGGCAGAGGGTTGTTATGTGCTCCTCTGCCACGTTCACGTTGTGAAGAACTTTGTCTGGCTCCGATGGCAGAAGAAAACACTTCATTGCTAGGTACACCGTTTACTATGTCGGTAGATTTAAGAGGGTATGGCTGTACTACGGGAGTTTCTGCTTTCGACCGTTCGTCAACAATAAAAGCTTTGGTGGCAGGAAATCTGAATCCTTCCGAGTTTGCTCGTCCCGGGCACGTTTTCCCTCTATATGGTGCGGAAAATGGGGTCTTGGAGCGTAATGGACATACCGAAGCCACACTGGATATGACAAGAATGGCAGGTTTGAAACCCGGAGGAGCTCTTGTTGAAATTTTGAATGAAGATGGTACAATGGCGCGTCTTCCCCAACTAGGTGAGATTGCAGCAAAATTCGGTTTGAAAATTGTTTCCATTAAGGATATTCAGGAATATCGTAAAAAACATAACCTCTAAATCTAATAAATATGGCACTCAATCAAAGAAGAGTAAAGATATTGCATCTGATTCGTGAAGACGGGCATGCAAAAGTTCAGGACCTTAGTAAAATTTTCAATGTGACGGATGTAACGATCCGTCAGGATTTGGAAGCCTTAGAACAAATGGGGTATATCCAAAGAGAGCATGGAGGTGCGTTTCTGAAAGGAGTAGGGTCGTTTGCCAAGACCGGGCAATTGTTCAATCAGACTCATTTGGAGGAAAAGAAAGAAATCGCTCAGAAAGCTATTCAGTTTATTCAGGAGGGGGACAGTATAATTCTTGATTCCGGTTCTACAACTACAGAGATCGCAAAGCTTTTAATGAATTATAAAGACCTGACAGTCATTACCAATGCTTTGAATATAGCTTTGATTTTAGGTGAGAATCATGGTATTAATCTGATTGTTACCGGAGGTGAATTCAAGGCTCCTACACTTTCTTTGACAGGAAAAATGGCGGCCGATTCATTTAAAGATATACGCGCTAATAAATTGTTTCTGGCTACGGCCGGTATTTCTTCGGATATGAAGCTGACTTATCCTAGTCTAAGTGATTTGGTCGTGAAATCTGCTATGATAGAGTCTGCCAGTAAAGTGTATCTGGTGGCTGATTGTTCAAAAATAGGTGTCAGTGCTTTTGCTAGTTTAGGCTCGGTTTCATTAGCAAATGCTATTATTACAGATAGTACTATAACCGAAGAGGATTTTGAAAGATTAAAAGAATTAGAGGTCGAAGTTATCTGATTCTTACTGAAACAAAGGTAATATGGGTGATTGAGAATGTTGGAAAATACATTCTTGATCACCTTTTTTATCAACTTTGATTTTACTTCCTTATTTCTCCTTATTGTTTGCTTCTTTTTTTTATAACAGTTCTGTTGGGTACAAAATAGACAATCGGAGAGTCTTGTTTATATAGAGATATAACTTTGTTAGCAGAATAAATTAATTGTCCTGATTTATAGATTATATAGGTATTTATTGTTAATATAATCAAATTTATTTTCATTTTATTTCGTTTTGTGTTGAATATATCCAGTTAAATTCCGTTATTTGCGAAAGAATAAGAAAGTAAATGATAATAATATGCAAGTTGAAACGTTAGAATTACAATCGGAAAAGAATCGGAAACGATTGGTTGAGATTGTGTATAAAGCAAAAGCAGGACACATTGGAGGTGATCTGTCGTGTCTTAACGTGCTTACAGCACTTTATTTTGATATAATGCGTGTTTGGCCGGATAAACCAAAGGAAACGAAAAGAGATCGTTTTGTAATGAGCAAAGGGCATTGCGTAGAAGCGTTATATGTTACGCTGGAAGCAAAAGGTTTCATCTCTCGTGAGGTAACCGACACATTAGGAGAATTCGGATCTATCTTGTCCGGCCATCCTACTATAGAGGTACCGGGTATTGAAGTAAATACAGGAGCTTTAGGGCATGGCTTGTCTGTAGGTGTCGGAATGGCGATGGCTGCCAAAATGGATAAAGCTGATTATAAAACGTATGTATTGATGGGAGATGGTGAGCAAGGGGAAGGTTCTATATATGAAGCTGCTATGGCAGGAAACCAGTATAAATTGGATAATCTGGTAGCCATTATTGACCGTAATCGTTTGCAGATCAGCGGTACAACCGAGGAGGTCATGTCATTGGAGAGTATGCGCGACCGCTGGACTGCCTTCGGTTGGGATGTATTGGAAATGAACGGAGATGAGATGGAAGATATCATCCGGACTTTCCGTTCTATTGATTATACGAATAAAAAGCCTCATTTGCTTATCTCTCATACTACAAAAGGAAAAGGAGTGTCTTATATGGAAGGCATTGCAAAATGGCATCATGGCGTGCCTACAGCCGAACAATATGAAGAGGCTGTTCGCGAGGTATCCGAAAGAATTGAAAAACTAGAAAAAGAAAACAATGGCAAATAATATGATAGCGTGCAGAAAGAGCTTTACAGATACGTTGCTGGAGTTGGCGCGTCAGGATAAAGATATTGTGGCGGTTACAACAGACGCCAGAGGATCTGTTACTTTGGGGGATTTTGCAAAAGAATTACCTGCACAGTTTGTAGAATGTGGAATAGCCGAACAGGATGCGGTAGGAATATCAGCAGGTTTGGCACATAGCGGAAAAAAAGTGTTTGTATGTGGCCCGGCTTGCTTTTACGTGGCACGTAGCTTGGAGCAGGTGAAGGTCGATTTGGCTTATAGTCAGAATAATGTGAAGATACTCGGAGTAAGCGGTGGAGTTGCTTATGGTGCTTTGGGGGCTACTCATCATAGCCTGCATGATATTGCCGTATTAAGAACTTTTCCGGGAATGAATATCGTTCTTCCTTGTGATGCCCGTCAGACACGCAAGTTGGTCAAACTATTGGTAGATTATCCCGAACCGGTGTATGTACGTGTAGGAAGAGCTGCTGTTCCCGATGTGTATGAGAATGATGATTTTGATTTTGTTCTGGGAAAAGCTAATATGCTGCTGAACGGTACGGACCTGACCATCATTGCTGCCGGAGAAACGGTTTATCATGCTTATCAAGCTGGTTTGATGTTACAGGAGAAAGGCATTAAGGCACGTGTGTTGGATATGTCTTCCATCAAGCCCGTTGATGCGGAAGCCATCAGGAAAGCGGCAGAAGAAACCGGAAGAATTATCACTGTGGAAGAGCATAGTCAGTTTGGTGGTTTGGGAGCTATTGTGGTTGAGACGCTTTCCGAAAATCCGGTTCCGGTACGCATTATCGGCATCCCCGATGAGAACGTGGTTCATGGAAACTCCCATGAAATCTTTGCCCATTACGGATTGGATAAAGAGGGCATCTGCAAGACTGCCCTTGAATTTGTGAAAAAATAAACATATCCTTTTTAAATCTAATAGTATGATTAGCAGAATAATTACCATAGATCAAAGTACTTCGGCAACAAAAGCCATGCTGTTCTCTGAAGATTGCGAATTGTTGCATCGGGTAAATATAGAACATCAGCAATTCTACCCGCAGATAGGATGGGTAGAGCATGATGCCGAAGAAATCTATAAAAATACCATAGAAGCGATACATTGTCTGCTTGAACAAGAAGAAGTGAATGGAAAGGATATTTCTTATTCTCTTGCCATCACCAATCAGCGCGAAACGGTGGTTGTTTGGAACCGACATACCGGCAAGTCCGTTTATCATGCCGTGGTATGGCAATGCCAGCGGGGAGCGGCTATTTGCAAAGAACTGAAAGATAAGGGATACAGCGAACTTGTACAACGAAAGACCGGATTGCTTATCGATCCTTATTTTTCTGCCAGTGGTGCTAAGTGGATATTGGATAACGTGGAAAATGCACGTGAACTGGCAGAAAAAGGCGATTTGTTGATGGGAACTATTGATTCCTGGCTGATTTGGAAACTGACCGAAGGCAGGAAGCATCTGACTGATTATACGAATGCGTCGCGTACCATGCTTTTTAATATTCATACTTTGGACTGGGATGAAGAGTTGTTGAAACTCTTCACTATTCCCCGGAATATGATGCCGGAAGCGTTGCCCTGTGATGCTGTTTTTGGAGAAACAACGATAGAGGGTTTGTTCAAATCTCCGATACAAATAGCAGGTGTTTTAGGTGATTCCCATGGAGCATTAACCGGTCAGATGTGTTTTGAGGCAGGTATGGGCAAGGTGACTTATGGAACGGGATCATCTGTTATGGTTAACATTGGAGAAGAGGCTGTCGCTGCTCCTGAAGGGCTGGTTACATCCGTCGGATTCTCGGCTTTGGGTAAAGTGTATTATGCTTTTGAGGGCAATATCCATTGCACCGGAGCCACTATCAAATGGATGGTGGAGAAATTGGGATTGGTGGACTCGTTCAATCAAATTGAAACCTTGGCGACTTCGGTGAAAAATAATGATGGAGTCTATCTGGTTCCCGCCTTTACCGGATTGGGAGCTCCCTGGTGGAAACCGGATGCTAAAGCTGCCATCTGGGGAATGACACTGAATGCTGGAAAAGCGCATGTGCTGCGTGCAGGATTGGAATCCATTGCTTATCAAGTGAAGGATTTGATAGACATGATGACCCGGCAGGCAGGAATCGAGCTGAAAGCGTTGCGTGTTGACGGAGGCCCCACGAAGAATCAGTTCCTGATGCAGTTTCAGGCTGATATGCTGCATGCCGTCATTAACCGTTCGGAGATAGAGGAAGCTTCTGCATTGGGGGCTGTTGTCATGAATGGCTTTGCCCGTAAGAAGTGGGCCAGTTTCCAAGAAGCCGCTGCCATGCGTACCATTGACAATTGCATCGCTCCCTGTATGGAGGAAAAAGAACTTCAATCTTTGTATAGTGGCTGGCGTGAGGCTGTTAAGAAAGTAATAGGACAGAATAACTAACTGAATATATCGTAACTTTTAATACCATTAGAAATGAAAAACAAGAAAAAAATGTGTTTTGGTGTCATCATTGGAACACGCGCTTATTTTAACTCGGAATTAGCAAAAGATGTCCGTAAACAATTGTTGGAAACACTGACGAAAGAGGGCTATGACTATGTCATTCTCCCCGAAGATGCTACGCCTACAGGCAGTAGCAGTATTGAAACAAGAGAAGATGGCTTGAAATGTGCAAAGTTGTTCCGTGAGAACCGTGACCGCATTGATGGAATCATTGTTTCATTACCTAACTTCGGTTTTGAAATCGGTATCATCAATGCTATCAGTGTAGCCGATCTGAATGTGCCTGTTTTGGTTCAGGCATGTGATGATGAGAATGACAAGGTGGATTTGGATAGCCGTCGTGACGCGTTCTGTGGTAAGATTTCCGTATGCAATAACTTGTATCAGTATGGCATTCCTTTTACTGATACTACACTACATACTTATTCTATTTATTCTGATTTGCTGGCAGCCGATATTAATAAGTTCGCTGCGATCTGCCGGGTGGTGAATGGTCTTCGTCATGCTCGCATCGGTGCCATCGGCACTCGTCCTGCCGGTTTCCAGACCGTCCGCGCCAGCGAGAAACTGTTGCAGGCATCGGGCATTACAGTCGTTCCGGTAGATCTTTCTGAAATCTTGTCTGCCGCCCGTAAGATTGAAGATGCTGATGAAACGTTACAAGCAAAACTGAAAGAAATCAGACAATATGCTGCTGTTCCCGAACAATACAATGATAAACTGATTTTGCAGGCTAAATTTGGTGTGGCTGTAGAACAATGGATGGAAGCCAATGAAATTGATGCTGTAGCTATCCAGTGTTGGGACTCTTTGGAGCAAAACTATGGTTGTGCAGCTTGTGTGACTATGAGTATGTTGAGTGAAAAATTAATCCCTGCTGCTTGTGAAGTGGATATTGCCGGTGCAGTGTCTATGTATGCGTTGACATTGGCTTCCGGTCGCCCGTCGGCATTGCTTGACTGGAACAATAACTTTGCCGAGGATCGTGACAAGTGTGTGTGTACACATTGTGGTAACTTCCCTAAATCATTTGTAATGAATGATTTGAAGTTAGGAACATTAGGAGTGTTGGGCAGAACATTAGGTAAGGTACATACTTTCGGTGCCGTTTACGGTAAAGTAAAACAGGGTGATTTCACCTTCTTCCGCATCTCGACAGATGATACGAAGGGTTGTATCAAGTCTTATTTGGGCAAAGGTGACCTGACCGATGACCCATACGGAATGGATGGTTGTATAGCAGTAACCAAGGTGGATAATCTGCAGCCGCTTATGAAATATATTTGTAAGAATGGATTCGAACATCATGTGGCTATGTGCCGTGGCAATGTGAAAGATATTTTGGCGGAAGCTATTGAAACTTATCTGAACTGGAATATCTATATTCACGAATAATATCGATGAAATATGATATTGGTAGATAATTACTTTTTGGCAATCCTCTGCTGTGTTATTTGCTGTGCCTGCTGGGGCTCTTGGGCAAATACGCAGAAGATGGTTGCCGCCAAGCAATGGAGCTTTGAACTGTTTTATTGGGATTTGACCGTCGGTCTGTTCCTTACAGCTTCATTGGGGGCGGTGACTTTGGGAAGTATGGGAAGTGAAGGCCGTACCTTTTTTCAGGATTTGGCAGTCATGGACTGGTCTAGCATTCAATATGCATTCTTGGGCGGTGTTGTGTGGAACTTTGGCAATATATTTCTTACCGCAGCCATTGCTGTAGCCGGAATGTCAGTAGGTTTTCCTATCGGTGGAGGCTTGGCCTGGATTGGAGGTATTGTATTCAATTATTTATTAATCTCTTTGGCCGGTCAGACCTATCAGGGAAATCAGCTTTTACTATGGAGTGGTGTGTTAGTCATCATTGTAGCTATACTGATCTGCGGAAAAGCGTACGGAAAGTTATCGTCCGGCAAGGCTTCCACTCCGAAGAAGGGGATTCTGCTGGCCATTATGGCAGGTATCGCTATCATGTTTTTTTACGGATTGGTAGTGAAATCTCTTGACCCGCAGTATGTGGCGGGAGGAACCGGAACGCTGACTCCTTATACAGGTGTGTTCTTCTTTGCGGTAGGTATTCTGGCCAGCACACCTATATTCAATACCTTTGCCATGAAGCATCCGGTAGAAGGCAAGGCGGTGACCATGAAAGATTACTTTGCCGGCGATGCCAAGACCCATCTCACAGGTATGCTGGGAGGCTTTATCTGGATGGGCGGCATGGTGATTAGTTTTATGGGAGCAGGTGCTGCCAATCCGGCTATCTCTTATGCCCTTAGCAACGCAGCGCCTGTGGTGGCTATGATCTGGGGAGTTTTTGTCTGGAAGGAATTTAAGGAAGCTCCGAAGGGGACCAATAAACTGATTGCGGCTATGTTCTCCTTATTTATTATCGGATTAATAAGCATTACTTTGTCAAATTAAAAATTAGATGAAGAGAAATTATAAAATAGGGCTTGTAATGAAGTCGTTACAAGCCGATTTTTTCAAAGTGATGAAAGAAGGGGCCATTCAGTATGCGGCCCCTCTTCCGTTTTTGGATTTGGTTTGTGTGGGAACGGCTACACAGACAGAGGTAAAGGAACAGGTTGACTTGATGTATTCCTTGATTCATCAGCAAGTCGATGCTATCGTATTGGTTCCTATAGATTCAAAAGCCTTAGTTCAGCCTGTAGTAGAGGCTGTCAGGAAAGGAGTTCCGGTAATCAATATTGATATCCGGTTGGATACTCAGCTATTGGAGCAGGCAGGAGTAGAAGTGGCTTTTGTGGGACCGGATAATTTTGCAGCTGCGTATGAAGTGGGTAAATTATTGGATAAGAAGTTGCGGAATGAAGATAAAGTTGCTATTATTGAAGGATTGGCGGCAGCCGATAATGCGCAGCAGCGTAAAAGAGGTTTTATCAAGGCGATAGAAGAAAAAGGGTTAAGATTGGTGGCGTCCGAACCGGCCGACTGGGAAACGGAGAAAGCCGCCGAAGTTTTTCAGGCTATGTGGATGCGGTATCCTGATTTGAAAGCTGTATATTGCAGCAATGATGCGATGGCGTTGGGGGTTCTTCAGCAGATGCAAGAAAAAAATTGCTATCTGCCGGTAGTGGGCTTTGATAATGATGCGGTGATGAAAGAATTTCTTTCTACGGGAAAACTGGTTGCAACAGCTGATATTTTCAGCTCACAGATGGCTGTCCGGGGCATTGAGTTCGCTTTGGATGTATTGGAGGGAAAAATAGAGAATAGAGGGGTTCATTCTACAGCTTACGAAATTATTAAACAATGAGTTCGTAGGGAAACGGCCCATACTGAGATATGCACTTAAGGCACCGGCTGTTTAACTTCTTAATATTGCCGGCAATGAGCAATATTAAGAAGTATTCTTTTTACGAATGAAATATTTAGTGTAATTTTGTGGCTCAAAATAAATTAAATAGAATCATTATGGCAGCAAAACCAGGTATACCTAAAGGAACGAGAGATTTTTCGCCGGTGGAAATGGCGAAACGTAACTATATATTCAATACGATCCGTGATGTGTTTCATCTTTTCGGCTATCAGCAGATTGAAACTCCTTCTATGGAGAATTTGTCTACCTTGATGGGAAAATACGGTGACGAAGGGGATAAGTTATTGTTTAAGATACAGAACTCAGGTGATTATTTCAACGGCATTACCGATGAGGAATTGCTGAGCCGCAATGCGGTAAAGTTGGCGAGCAAGTTCTGTGAAAAAGGATTGCGCTACGATCTCACCGTACCTTTTGCCCGCTATGTGGTGATGCATCGTGATGAAATAAGTTTTCCTTTCAAACGTTATCAAATCCAACCGGTTTGGCGTGCGGATCGTCCCCAAAAAGGGCGTTACCGTGAGTTTTACCAATGTGACGCCGATGTGGTAGGCAGCAATTCTTTATTGAATGAAGTGGAGCTGGTACAGATGATAGACCGTGTATTTGGTAAATTCGGAGTACGTGTTTCAATTAAAATCAATAACCGTAAGATATTGACCGGTATTGCCGAGATTATCGGAGAGGCTGATAAAATTGTAGATATTACCGTAGCCATTGACAAACTGGATAAAATCGGATTGGAAAATGTAAATGCGGAATTGGCTTCTAAAGGGATTCCTCAAGAGGCTATTGATAAATTGCAGCCGATTATTTTGTTGAGTGGAAGCAATGAAGAGAAATTGGAAACTTTGAAGACTGTCCTTGCTACCAGTGAAGCGGGATTGAAGGGAGTGGAAGAAAGTGAATTCATATTAAAAACCGTGTCTGCACTGGGTGTGAAGAGTGAAGTGGAATTGGATTTGACTTTGGCTCGCGGCTTGAATTATTATACGGGAGCAATTTTTGAAGTGAAAGCCTTGGATGTGCAGATTGGCAGCATCAGTGGTGGTGGCCGTTATGATAATCTGACCGGTGTCTTTGGTATGGATGGTATGTCTGGTGTAGGTATCTCTTTCGGAGCCGACCGTATTTTTGATGTGTTGAATCAGCTGGATTTGTATCCGAAAGAAGCGGTGAACGGAACCGAGCTGTTGTTTGTAAACTTCGGTGATAAAGAGGCTGCTTATTGTCTGCCTATCCTGGCAAAAGTCCGTGAAGCAGGGGTGCGCGCTGAAATTTATCCGGATGCTTCTAAAATGAAGAAGCAGATGGGATATGCCAATGACAAGCAGATTCCTTTTGTCGCTATTGTTGGTGAAAATGAAATGAACGAAGGGAAACTGACTTTGAAGAATATGACTACAGGCGAGCAGTCACTGGTTACACCGGATGAGTTGCTGGCGGTGGTGAAAGCTTGATGTTTACTAATTATCTGCAATCATATCATAAAAGCTTCATTGATGGATGATTGCATCACATGGGAATGCCCGATAACGTTTGCTTTATACGTTATTTGTTTTGAAATATAAATGCTGGATTACCTATGTGGATAATCAGATTGTTTTTTCTTCCGTCACTACATCTTACTGATTCTAAAAGAGGTGTAGTGACGGAAATTTTTGTATCCCCCCGAAATGGTTTGTTCTCTTTTTCCCGCGTAGAGGCGACAAAGCGGAATGCCTGTTCTTGTCGTTGTTGGTTGTATTTCTTGTTTTAAGGATGAAAACTGATGGAGCTGACCTGAAATATGATTTTCTTTTGCGAGAGTCTGATATTATTCACTATATTTGTGGAATGTTAGCCTTATAAATTTAATCAGATGATAGAGAAAAATCAGTTGATATCCCATTTGTATCAAAATAGGGATAATGGTCAATGGATGATACAAACCAATGATGAACATCAAAAGGGGGTTGCTGATATGGCGGCATCCTTCGCCGGGCAGTTCGGACTTCCTTCTTGGGGGCGTGCGCTCGGCCTACTTCATGACAAAGGAAAGGAACGGGCGGCATTCCAGCAATACATACGCAAGATGAATGGTTTGCCTACGAGTGACAAGAAGCGCTATGATGATCATACCCATGCTTTTGTGGGTGGAATATTGGCAAAAGAACTTATGGGAAAGGATGTTTCCCATCTTCTTGTAAACCAAATTATTTCTCATCACACAGGGTTACATGATTTCGGGGATGTGGAAAACATATTGAAAGAGAGGCTATTGTCCAAAGAAATAAACGAGGGTGACATTAGCATAAACAAACCTTTATTATTCCAAGAATTTATTGATTCACCTTTTTCTAAATCAAAGGTTGAATGGAAACACTTTCATCACCTTTCCCGTATGCTTTTTTCCTGTCTTGTAGATGCCGACCGGCTCGATACAGAACGGTTTATGGATGTAGAGTCATGGCGGAAGCGGGGAAATTCGGCTACGCTTGCCGATTTGCTTCCACAGCTGGAGGCATATATGCAAAAACTGCAATCGAATGCAGCCGATACGAAAGTGAACCGCATCCGCCAGCAAGTGAAAGAACAATGCAGTAGAACTTCTTCAAGCGAAAAAGGATTTTATAGTCTTACAGTTCCGACGGGAGGCGGTAAAACACTTTCTTCTTTGTTATGGGCCATGAAGCATGCTGTAAGCCATTCAATGAATCGTATCATCATCGCCATCCCATATACCAGTATCATTGTGCAAACGGCAGGGCTTTTGAAGGAAATCTTTGGTGAAGAAAATGTATTGGAGCATCATAGTAATTTCGACCCCGATGATATTAAGGACGAGGAAAATAGGGAAAAAGCAAAATTGGCTACAGAGAATTGGGACTATCCCATTATTGTCACTACCAATGTACAGCTTTTTGAATCTATGTTTAGCAATAAAACATCTGATTGCCGCAAACTGCACAACATGGCAAATTCAATTCTTGTTTTGGATGAGGTTCAGATGTTGCCAACCGGCTTCTTGCGGCCGATAGTCGATGCGCTGAAAGCGTATCAGGAAATGTTCGGGGTTTCGGTATTGTTTACCACGGCAAGCCAGCCGGTACTGAGTGGTCTGATAGAAGGAACAAATCCTAAAGCTGATTTTAAGGGAATAGAACATATCAAGGAAATTATTCCGGAAGAATTTGCTTTGCATGACCAGCTTCGCCGTGTGAAGTTGTCAATCGATGATACAGGAAAAACATACGATGAGATAGCTGCAAAGGTGTCTGAATATAATAAGGTGTTGTGCATAGTGAACACTCGTAAAGATGCCAAAGAGCTGTATGACCGTTTGCCCAATGACGGAGTGAAATTGCATTTGTCTAGAATGATGTGCCCTGCCCACTTACACGAAACTATTGGTAAAATAAAAACTTTATTGAAGGATGAGTCGCAGCCGATTGTCAGGGTCATTGCAACCCAGCTTGTGGAGGTCGGTGTGGATATAGACTTTCCGGTTGTGTTCCGTCAAGAAGCAGGACTCGATTCTGTATTGCAAGCAGCGGGACGGTGCAATCGGGAAGGACGAAGTGCCATGGGACATACATTTGTGTTCAGTCTGGCGGCAGAGAAGCGAAAGCTCTTCGGTTCAATGGCTGACTCCAACAATGCTCGGTTGAATTTGCCGGAAGATAGTGATTGGTTTGCTCCTTCTACCATGAAAGCCTATTTTTGTCAATTGTATAGCAGAAAACAAACATTTGATGAAAAGGATATAAAGCACTGGCTCTACAAACCTACTGAGTTATGTTTTGAAACTGCATCAAAAGAATTTCGCCTGATTGATGATACAAGTATAAATGTTATCGTAAATTGGGAAAACAGCATGGAACTTATAGAGCAGTTGAAAGAATCGGGGTGTACCTACTCGTTGGTGAAGCAATTGGCGAAATTTACTGTAGGCATCCGTTCCTATGATTTTAAGCAACTGAAAGGCTATGGGCTTGTCGAAGAAATATTGGAAGGAATATATGTATTGGCAGACAGGTCTCAGTATAATAAAACCACAGGTCTCAGCCTTGATAACCATTGGCTGGAGGAAGTATTAATGATATAAAGAAACGGATATGACAAAGAAAGAAACATTGAAATTGTTTGAAGAACGTAAAGTCCGCACCGTGTGGGATGATGAAAAGGAAAAATGGTATTTTTCGATAGTTGATGTGGTGTCAGTTTTAACAGACAGTGTTGATGCAACTGCTTATTGGCGTAAGTTAAAGCAAAGACTTAAAGAAGAGGGAAATGAAACCGTGACAAATTGTCACGGTTTGAAAATGAAAGCCACAGACGGTAAGATGCGACTTACAGATGTGGCTGATACAGAACAACTACTACGTATCATTCAGTCTATCCCATCTCCCAAGGCAGAACCGTTCAAGCAATGGATGGCACATGTAGCATCCGAACGTCTTGATCAGATGCAAGACCCTGAGTTGAGTATTGAGCAAGCTATGATGGACTACAAGCGACTTGGTTACTCTGACAACTGGATAAACCAACGCTTGAAGAGCATTGAAATCCGTAAAGATCTTACAGATCAATGGAAACTACATAATGTAGAGGAAGGTGTTCAATATGCTACTCTTACAGACATTATCTATCAGCAATGGACCGGAAAGTCGGCAAAGGAGTACAAACAGTTCAAGGGCTTGAAGAAAGAAAATCTCCGGGACAATATGACCAATGAAGAATTGGTTCTTAATATGCTGGCCGAACTCTCTACGACAAGTATTACTAAAGCTAAAAATCCTCAGACATTGGGTGAAAATATGCAGTGTGCGGCTGACGGTGGTGATGTGGCTCGTGTGGCACGCGAACAGTTGGAGCAAAAAACCGGTCGTGAAGTGGTAACTCCCTTGTCGGCAAAAAGGTTTTTTGAAGGTCAGAAGCCGGAAGATTTATTGGAAAACAAGGAAAACGATGAATGATATGGAATATACAGATAAAGAATATTGTCTGGAGGTGTGGGGCGATTGGGCTTGTTTCACTCGTCCGGAATTGAAAGTAGAGCGTGTGAGTTACGATGTCATAACGCCATCGGCGGCACGCGCCATCTTTGAAGCGATACTGTTTAAACGCTATGCCATGCGTTGGCAGGTAACAAAGATTGAGGTACTCAGACCTATTAAATGGGCTACCATTAGACGGAATGAGGTGGGGGCAGTTGCCAGTAAATCACCTATCATTATTGAAGATAAACGTCAGCAGAAGAACACGTTGCTTCTGTTGGATGTGCGTTACCGAATTTATGCTAAGTTAGTATTTATTCCGGTAAAAGACCGTCCGAAAGAGGCTTTTGCCAAGCATCAGCCAAGTGCCGACGAGAATCCTATGAAGTATTATCAGATGTTCGAACGCAGGGCATCACAAGGGCAATGTTTTACGCAGCCCTATCTCGGATGTCGTGAGTTTTCTGCAAACTGGAAGTATATTGAAAGTACTGATAATCTTGATTATCCCTTAGCCGAAGACAGGGATTTCGGCATTATGCTTTATGATATGGACTTTGAGGAAAATCCACAAAAACCGAATGCTATGTTTTATAGAGCCCAAATGAAAAAGGGAGTGATTGTTGTACCGGATAAAGATAGTGAGGAGGTGTTGAGATGATACTGAAAGCATTATATGATTACTATCATCGAAGTGGAGATGATGTGGCCCCTTTTGGTTTAGAATACAAAGAGATTGGATTTATTATTGTTATTGATAGATGTGGAAAATTTCTGCGCTTTGAAGACAGGCGCATAGATAAGAAGTCGGCACAGCGGTTTCTTGTTAAGAAAAGTGTTAGCCGGTCAAGTGCCCCTGTTGCAAACTATTTGTATGACAATTGTAAATATGTATTTGGTTATTCCGATAAGGGGGATATGGAAAAGATACGTAAGTACTTTGAAGTATTTAAGGCGAAAGTAAAAGATATATATGATGCTTTTCCGGATAATGAGGACATAAAAGCTGTTTATGCATTTTATCAGCAAGACCATTCTTTTATAGTTGGGGCTATGCAGAAAGATTCTTTATGGGATGATATAGCCAAAAATCTTAATAAGAAATATTCTACCTTTTCTTTCCTTATAGAAGGGGATACGAAAATAGTGGCTTCGAAAAGGGAATTGATAAATTTGTTTGACGAGAATCATGGCGTGGCAGGAAATCTTTGTTTGATAACAGGGAGATATTCAAAAGTTGTAGAGATTACAACTGCTACAAAGATACTTGGAAGGCAAGAAACAGCTAAACTAGTTGCATTTCAAGTTAATTCCGGGTATGATTCGTATGGGAAATCTAAAGGATACAATGCTCCAATATCAGAAGAAGCTGAATTTGCATATACAACCGCATTGAATCATTTGCTGCGTTCGGATTCTCACAATAAGTTTATGGTGGGCTCACGTACTTATCTTTTCTGGGCTTCCTCCAATAGCGAGGCTTCAAAAGAGTCCGAAAATAGTCTATTTTCTTTGTTGGGGCGGATTGAAGAAGAAAATGACGACTCAAACAGGCGCATAAAGTTAGTATATGATACTTTCCAGTCTATCTATAACGGAAAATTATCGGCAAACGATGATGACAAATTCTTCATTTTGGGTTTGGCTCCTAATTCGGCAAGAATTGCGGTAGTATATTGGAATGAGATGCCTTTGCGTGAATTTGCAGGTTTGATAAGTAAACATTTTACGGATATGGAGATGGTTGACACTCGCAAAGATAAGAAGCCGTACGTGGGAATGCATTCCATTCTTGGAAATGTTACTCTTGGAGGAAAGTCAAGTGATGCGACTCCCAACCTTCCTGATGCTGTGGTGAGAAGCATATTTCAAGGGTTGCCGTATCCGGCTTCTCTCTTTCAAGCATGTATTCGTCGCATACGTGCAGAACAATCCGTCAATATAGTGCGTGCTGCTATCATCAAGGCATATCTCAACAGACTAAACGAAAATAACAACCATAAAAAATTAGATATTATGTTAGACAAAGAAAATCAAAATCAAGGGTATCTTTGTGGAAGGCTGTTTGCCGTGTTGGAAAACCTACAATATGCAGCAAATAAACAAGATTCCATTCGTTCAAGTTACATGAATGCGGCTTCATCTACGCCATCTACAGTATTTTCAACAGTTCTCAAATTATCAAACAGTCATTATGCTAAATTGGCTAAAGAGAAGAAAGGCCTTGCTAATTTCTTTGATAATCAAAAGAAAGAGATAATAGTTTTAATTCAAAATTTTCCTAATACATTGAGTTTGGAAGATCAAGGACGATTCTTCCTCGGCTATTATCATCAGAAAGCTCACAGAGAGAATCAAGAAACTGAAGAATAATTTTTAAAAATATACAATTATGTCAGAATTAAAGAATAGAATTGATTTCGTTTACATTTTTGATGTACAAGATGGTAATCCAAATGGTGACCCGGATGCAGGTAATCTTCCTCGGATAGATGCTGAAACTGGTATAGGCCTTGTTACAGATGTTTGTTTGAAACGCAAGGTACGTAATTATGTACAAATAGCCCAAGCAGGAAAAGCAGGTAACGATATTCTTGTCAAATCCAAAGAGATTTCTGGAGAAGAGGTCTTTATTAATGAAGAAATCCGCAAAATGTACAAAGAAGATTTAGGAATAGAACTAAAAATCAAAGAAAAAGCTCTTGCCGATAAGAGTTCAGCTGGTAAAATTGCTATGTGCAGACGCTTCTTTGACGTTAGGACTTTTGGAGCAGTACTCTCAACCGGACCTAACGCAGGACAAGTGAGGGGGCCGATTCAAATGACTTTTGCCCGTTCGCAAGATATGATTGTTTCAGCAGAGCATGCATTAACCGTATGTGTAGCTCGTGATGAAGAAAAGACCTATGAATCACAAGTGGGAATACAGGGACGTAAAGCGACCATTCCTTATGGCCTCTATGTCTGTCACGGCTTCATCTCCGCCAACTTGGCACAACAGACAGGATTTTCTGAAGAAGACCTTGAACTATTTTGGGAAGCTTTAAAGAACATGTTCGATGTGGATCGTTCGGCGGCACGTGGATTGATGAGTGCTCAAAAACTGATAGTCTTCAAGCATGACTCCATATTGGGTAATGCTCCCGCCAACAAGTTGTTTGAATTGGTAAAAGTGGAGAAAGTCTGCGATGGAGCACCACGCTCATTCATCGACTATTCAGTTACTATAGATAAGGAGAATGCTCCATCAAATGTAACTATTGAGGAACTGATATAATTCCATCGTATGTACAATGAAGACGATATGCTTATGTTGTCGGGGATTCAGCACTTTAGGTTCTGTCCCCGGCAATGGGCTTTGATACACATTGAGCAGCAATGGAACGATAATCGTCTCACCATCGAAGGACAGATTCTGCACAAGCATGTAGATGATCCGTTTTATAGACAAAAGTGTGGTGACCAGATAACATTACGTGCGGTGAATATCGCTTCGCGTGAACTTGGACTCTATGGAATCTCTGATGCCATAGAGTTACTTCCTTCCTCATCTTTTGAAAATACGATTTTGCATCCCAACTATCCGGGGCGATGGCAACCGGTTGCTGTGGAGTATAAGCATGGCAAACCGAAAAGAAACGAAGTGGATGAAGTGCAGTTGGCAGCACAAATCATGTGTATAGAAGAAATGTATGCTATCCATATACCATACGGCTCTTTCTTTTATGGGGAGCTTCTCCATCGGGTTAATGTGGATATAACGGAGGAGCTGCGAAATATAGTCAGACAATGTGCCCGGGATATGCACGATATATTTAGTAAAGCGGTTATCCCGAAGGCTGAATATGGGAAACATTGTGACAAGTGCTCGCTGAAAGATATCTGCATGCCGGAAATGGTAAATAATTGTACTTCGGTAGATAATTACCTTACTAAAAATCTGTATCTATGAGAAAACTATTGAATACTTTGTATGTGACGACACCGGAAGCGTATCTTAGTAAGGATGGGCTGAATGTCGTTATATCTGTTCAGCAGGAGGAGGTGTTTCGTATTCCTGTCATAAATATAGAGGGCATCGTTACGTTCGGATATATGGGCGCAAGTCCCGGTGTGATGAAATTGTGTAGTGACAATGGTATATCACTCACATTTCTTTCTCCACAAGGCAGATTTATCAGCAGGGTTCAAGGTGCTACGAAAGGGAATGTTCTGTTACGCAAAAAGCAGTACCAATTGTCGGACGATGCATCTTGGTCGTTGCATGTGGTTAGGTTGATGATTGGTGGTAAGATTCAAAACTATCGCAATATATTGAGGAGATATATTCGTGATTATGGTGAGAATGAAGACATTAATAGGGCGGTGCAAGTATTGGAACGTGCCAAGCGTGATGCTTTGAAGGCTCAAGATAAGACGGAATTAATTGGTTATGAGGGAATGGCTTCGAATGCCTATTTTGAGGTATTGCCAATCTTGATACTTAATCAGAAGACTGATTTCCCATTTCATGGTCGCAATCGTCGTCCTCCCAAGGATGCGGTGAATGCCATGTTGTCTTTTGCATATACGTTGATAGCCAATGATGTTGCGGCCGCTCTCGAAACTGTTGGCCTTGATCCATACGTCGGGTTTCTCCATACACTCCGTCCGGGGCGCACATCGTTGGCCTTAGATATGATGGAAGAGTTACGTGCTTACCTTGGCGACCGTTTTATTTTGTCGTTGATTAATAAAAGACAGATTTCAGTAAAAGACTTCTTGTTCCAAGGTGATAATGGGGTTGTTATGACAGATAAAGGGAAAAAGACTTTTATTACTGCATGGCAGGCAAGGAAAAGGGAAGTGATAATTCATCCTTATCTTAATGAAAAAGTTGAAATAGGGCTTCTGCCTTATGTGCAGGCTATGTTAATGGCAAGATATATCAGGCAGGATATTGACGATTATCCGGTATTTCTTATAAAATGATTTTTAATTATGTACATTCTTGTGACTTACGATGTGGATACTACAAGCAAAGAGGGGGCTCGCCGTTTACGATGTGTGGCCAAGGCTTGTCTGGATTATGGACAGAGGGTGCAGAACTCAGTCTTTGAGTGTGTAGTGACGGAAGCGCAATATTCTCTTCTAAAAGGGAGAGTTAGGGATATTATTGATATGTCTCTTGATAGTGTTCGTTTTTATATTCTTAGTAAAAATGAGAATAAGAGGGTGGAAGTAATAGGTGTTGAAACGGCGTATAAACTTGAGGAGGCTCTTATAATATAATGCGAATGTGGTGTGTTACAAAAAAAGTAGTATCTTCGCATGTGTTAATAATCAGTAGATTAAATTATTTGTAAAGTATTTCTTCGTTATGAAGTTGAATAATAATGATGATTCGCATAACAGTGGATTAAATTTGCTGATTTATAATATGTTATTAGATATAGAGTCACACCCTGCGTGGGTGTGTGGATTGAAACCTGAAGATCCCGGCTCCATTCGGCTTTCATCTTGTCACACCCTGCGTGGGTGTGTGGATTGAAACCTTGCTTTATGAAATGATTATATTTGCAGAAAGTCACACCCTGCGTGGGTGTGTGGATTGAAACGGTTTTGCATAAAGGAAAAGAAATATATGCTCAGTCACACCCTGCGTGGGTGTGTGGATTGAAACTGGTTTTATCCTTTTCATCCACAACACCATCCTCAGTCACACCCTGCGTGGGTGTGTGGATTGAAACAACGATTTCGGTATAGGAGAGATGTATGTCAAGGGTCACACCCTGCGTGGGTGTGTGGATTGAAACGTTGATGATACCAACCTTTTCATAAGCAATCCTAAGTCACACCCTGCGTGGGTGTGTGGATTGAAACTGCCTATTTAACAGATACCCGTCAAATGAAATAGTCACACCCTGCGTGGGTGTGTGGATTGAAACTCGAACTTGACAATTCGGGTATCGGTAGTTGATGGTCACACCCTGCGTGGGTGTGTGGATTGAAACAAATATCGTGGATTGTCATTATCATCATCATTAATGTCACACCCTGCGTGGGTGTGTGGATTGAAACCTTCAAAAGGTTCCGATGAGTATCCAGGCAACACGGTCACACCCTGCGTGGGTGTGTGGATTGAAATATGCTTATCAAGCTGTGGCGGAACGTGGAATGAGTCACACCCTGCGTGGGTGTGTGGATTGAAACCACCATACAACAGCCAGCAAGCGACAGAAATCAAAGTCACACCCTGCGTGGGTGTGTGGATTGAAACATAGCAGATCCCATCCCTTATAGATATCCTCCAGTCACACCCTGCGTGGGTGTGTGGATTGAAACACTTATAGAGATTTGACAAACAGATATAGGGTATGTCACACCCTGCGTGGGTGTGTGGATTGAAACCGTCTGTCTGTGGAGATACACCCGGATGCGGAATGTCACACCCTGCGTGGGTGTGTGGATTGAAACACGCAATCCACCACTATCATAGCTCGGATGAACTGTCACACCCTGCGTGGGTGTATATGGATTGAAGCATTGTTCACTCGTTGGTCAAGTTTATGGAAGAATTGTAAGCATTCGGCCTCTTGTGTATTTCTCTTCAAGCTGTTATAAAGTCAAAAGCCAAACGAAGTACGTTAGGCTTTTGACTTTGTTATGACTGGAAAAAACACGCACAATCCCGGATGCTTATCTTTTGTCTGTCTTCTTTTGTGGTTTCACCTAGGTGACAATACATTGGCATCTAAGTGGAGAGGCGTAGTCACCCAAGTGATACGCTTGCTTCACCTTGGTGAAACTATAAATTCAACTAAGTGTTTCAAAGCAAATATATTATATTTTTATTATACTATCCCTTGTCGTTTATTTGTTATATTGTTGGTTATTAATGTATTATTATCTGTTTGTATCGATTGTTTTTTCTTGTCTTTATAAGATATATTAAAACATAAACTAACATGAAAATTGGTATAATTGACCTTTGTAAACAAATAGAAGATCCTAGTATGAACCGCAAGAAAGTCCATAAAATGGAAACTAGTATCTATATATCCATTGCTGCTGTAATCTGTGAGGTCCAGTCCTGGAATGAAATTGAGGAATTTGGCAATTCGAAAATTGCTTTTTTCAAGAGTCGCATACCCGGCCTGGAGTTCATCCCCAGTCATGATACTTTTAACAGATTCTTCAGTATGATAAAGTCCGATTATTTTGAGTTGATCTTCCGTAATTGGGTAAAACAGGTCTGTCAGGAGGTGAAAGGCGTTGTAGCTATAGATGGCAAGCTCATGCGTGGTCCAAGCCAATGTGATGGAGAACATACTAGGGGAAAAGAAGGATTCAAATTATGGATGGTTTCCGCCTGGTCTGCCGCTAATGGAATTTCTTTAGGTCAGGTGAAAGTAGATGACAAAAGCAGTGAGATTACAGCTATTCCATTGTTAATTAACTCTTTGGAACTAAGTGGTTGTATT
>ERZ772831.952-NODE-952-length-29171-cov-4.992238_pt1 | contig 29171 bp, 20 predicted proteins | sample MGYA00580858_ERZ772831 | MGnify/ENA primary metagenome ERZ772831 (study PRJEB29015, sample SAMEA2737694) | human gut metagenome | biome: human gut; feature: human-associated habitat; material: faeces | place: China | collected 2012 ... | reverse complement strand
TGAAAGGTGGTACCCCAGAATTGGATGCTTACAAATTATGAATTATATCCAAAAGGCTATTTTAATAGCCGGAGCAGTCTTTTGCTTTAATCTGACGATGTCTGCTCAAGATATTACATTGAAAAACAAGAATATAACCGTCAAAGAGGCGATGGAAGAATTGAAAAAGACGTCTGGATATTCGTTTGTCTTTTCGTCAAAAGATGTGAACACGGGAAAGAGAATTTCCATATCCGCTAATAAAGCCTCTATCGAAGAAGTTGTCAATCAAATATTGAAGGGACAGACTGATTTGACGTATGAAATACGCGACAAAAAGATTATTGTGCGCAAAGCCGTATCCAATGCAGCTCCAGCTCAGGCTGGTAAAGTAAAAGGTACTATTACCGATGCGACAGGTATGCCGGTCATTGGCGCCGCTGTCAAGGAAAAAGGTACCAGCAACGGAGTTGTGTCAGATATCGATGGCAACTTTGCTCTGGAAGTAGGTGCCAATGCAACTCTTGAAATCTCCTATATAGGTTATAAGACTCTTGAAGTAAAAGCCTCTCAGCAACCGATGAACATTACGATGGTAGAAGACGCTGAGATGCTGGACGAGGTGGTAGTCGTAGGTTATGGTTCCCAGCGTAAGTCCGACTTGACGGGTGGTATTGCTTCTGTTAATGCCGAACAGTTGGAGATGGTAACCAGCAACAATCTGTTGGACAAACTGGCCGGACAAGTACCGGGCTTGAGTATCACTACCGGTAATGCCCGTCCGGGTGAAGAACAATCGTTGCGTATACGTGGTATCAACTCCTTGACAGCCAGCAATTCTCCGTTGATTGTGTTGGATGGTATTCCTTATAATGGTTCGTTGGGCGATATCGACCCCGAAATCATTGAAAGTCTTTCAGTTCTGAAGGATGCTTCTTCAGCTGCTATTTATGGTTCGCGTGGTTCGAATGGCGTTATCCTGATTCAGACAAAGAAAGGTAAACAAGGTAAGCCGCAAGTGACGTATAAAGGACAGATAGGTCTGGAGCAGACTCAAAGTCGGTTGAACTTGATGGACGGACCCGAATATCTGCAAATGCGACAGGAATACAATCGCGAGAAATTGGGGTGGGAAGGTGACCAACTGGCTCCTGAGAACATTTTGCACCCTATAGAACTCGAAGCTTACAATGCAGGTATTAGTACGGACTGGCAGGACTTAGTGTTCCGCAATGCTTTGACCAATCGCCACACAGTGAGTGTAACCGGTGGAACAGAGGCTACCCAATATTCAGCCACCATTTCCAATCTGAAGCAAGAGGGCGTAATGAAGAATACAGGTATTCGTCGTACCAATCTGTCGTTGAATGTGGTGCAGAATTTCAATGCTTGGTTAAAAATAGGTATCGGTACGCAGTTTGTCGGCAAAGACGTGGACAAGAACCAACCCAATCTGGAAGCTGCTCTGAAAATGAGCCCCTATGGAAAATTCTTGGACGAGTCCGGCAACTATGTCGATTATCCGATGCAGGAAACGCTGTTCTCCAATCCGCTGGCCAACATCAATGCTACGACCGATAATAACTACCGCAACCTGTTTCTGTCGGCATTTGCGGAAATCAAGTTGCCGGTCAAGGGATTAAGTTATCGTACGAATTTCGGTTATAACTATCGTAATTCTTTCGAAGGATCTTACTACGGCCGTAACACGCTGAGCGGAAAGAATTCGGAAGGTAGCGCTTCTATCTACAACAGGCAATACGTCGATTATACTTGGGAAAACCTGGTGAATTACAGCAACCAGTTCGGTAAGCATAAACTGGATTTGACGGGACTGTTCAGTATGCAACAAACTTCAGATCAGAATGCTAATCAGAGTGCCGACTGTTTCGTGAACGATGATTCTGAATATCACAACATGAACGCCGGTGAGAAAAATATCAAAATAACTTCAGGCCTGACGGAAACCGCCACCTTGTCTTACATGCTTCGTGCCAACTACAACTTCGACAACCGCTACATGTTGACCTTGACAGGACGTGCAGACGGCTACTCGGCTTTCGGTGCTAACAACAAGTACGCCTTCTTCCCCTCGGCTGCTGTAGCCTGGAACATCAGTTCGGAAGATTTTATGGAAAAGGCACGCGACAAGGGAGTAGATATGTTGAAGCTACGTTTATCATACGGTAGTAATGGTAACCAAGCCATCAGCGCTTACCAAACGTTGGACCGCTTGAGTACTTCCAAATATATTTGGGGTGACGGAACTACCGGTGTAAATGGTAGTTATATGGGATTTGGCAGCGTAGGTAACCCCAATTTGAAATGGGAGACTACCCATAGCTTCAATCTCGGTATCGACTTCAGTTTCTTTGGTGAACGCCTGAGTGGTAGCATCGAAACCTACGTAGCCAATACCAAAGACCTATTGATGAGCCGTAAGGTGCCGGTGATGAATGGTTTCAGCAGCATCATGGACAACATCGGCCAAACACGTAACAAGGGTGTGGAAATCAACTTGAACTCCGTAAACATCCAGACTCCGGATTTTACTTGGAATACTAACTTGAACTTCTTCTTGAATCGAGATAAAATTGTTGATTTACGTGGAGACGGCAAGGATGACATCGATAACAAATGGTTCATCGGTGAGCCGCTAAGAGTTTTCTATGACTATAATGTAGTGGGAGTTTGGCAATATGACGATCCCGGATATAAAGCGGAGAAAATTGTAGGAAGTGATGGTAAGGTGACCATTAAAGAAGGTTTCTACAATGAGGAAGGTAAAGAGATACAAGCCGGTGCGAAGCCTGGTTCGGCCAAGCTGGAAGATGTGAATGGAGACGGCCGTATTACTGCTGCTGACAAGAAGATCATCGGTTCCAAGACTCCAAGCTTCCTGATGTCCATGGGCAACCAGTTCCATTACAAGAACTTCTCCCTGTCGTTCTTGCTGAACGGTGTATTCGGTCAATGGAAAGAACGTCATGACCTGAATCTGGAACGTTGGGATATGCGTTTCAATTATATCAGCGGTATGGAATACTGGACACCGGAAAACCACAGCAACAAGGTGACTTCGCTAATTTATACGCCTTATGATAAACACTCGTTCTACTCCAAAGTGAGCTATGTGACGGTGAAGAACATCACCTTTGGTTATGACCTGGAGAAGAAATGGGTGAAAGCCATGGGTGTCCAAGGAGTGAACATCAACGTGAGTGTCAACAACCTTTGTTCGTTCAGCAACATGGACAATACGACCAACCTTGATGCCGACAACATGTACTACGGCTACCCTACTAACCGCTCTTACATGTTCGGACTTAACGTAACATTCTAAACAAAACTTAACAAGATATGAAAATGAAAAAGATAGGATATATAGCCATTGCTTCCCTGCTCGCATTGAGCAGTTGTTCAGATTTTCTGGACGAAAACCTGAAGGGTTCGCTCGCTCCAAGCAACACGTATACCAGTACCCATGGTTTTGAAGTGGGTGTCACCGGCCTGTATGAATATTGCCGTTCGGAATGGAACTGCTGGGGCGGTGAAGGTAATTCTTACAGCCACGGAGGTGCCACGCCTTACGAAGTACTCCAGATAGGTACCGACCTGGCCAACACCGGGCACAATGACGGTACGTTGCAAGTGTTCGATAATCTGTCGTACACACCACAGACTTCTTTTATCAAGTCATGGTGGGAGTTTGGCTACGGATTGGCCTCCAATGCCAACCTGATATTGGAATATTCAGAACATCCTGATGTGGCATGGGACAAACCAACAGACAAAATAGGTTTCCAGACCGAAGCCCGTTTCTTCCGTGCATATGCCTACCGTTATTTGGTTTATCTGTATGGCGACGTGCCGTATGTGGACAAGGTGGAACGCGATTTCCGCATCGACTTCACCCGTACGCCAAAGGATGAGGTATTGGGTCACATGATTGATGACCTGAAATTTGCCGCAGAAAACCTTCCTAAAGATCCGGATGCCGTACTGCCGGGACGCCTGACCAAATGGGCAGCCCTGCATCTGTTGAGTGAAGTCTATCTGATGGCCGGCATGAATGCCGAAGCCGAAGATGCAGCCGAACAGGTCATCAATTCCGGCTACTTCCACCTGATGAAGGAGCGTTTCGGTACACAGACCAAAGAACCGGGCGATGTGTTCTCTGATCTTTTTAAGGAAAACAATCAGAATCGTACGTCGGACAACATGGAGTCCATCTGGGTGATGCAGCTCGAATACAATGTCATTGGCGGCGGTGATGAGAGTGAAGACTGGACCAAGCGTGCCTGGGTGCCCAAATACTGGGATATCGCCGGCTTCCAGATTGCCGATTCTTTAGGCGGACGCGGATTGGCCCAGCTCATGGGACTGCCCTGGTGGATTGGCAACGACAGCCATTTCTTTGAGGATACAGATATCCGTAACTCTGAATACAACATCAAGCGTCATTGGTATTACAATAACCCTGATGTAACGGATACTTACGGCAAGCCCTGTGAAATGACCGATGACCTTTGGCAAGCCGGTAAGCTTTGTCCGGCCATTACGAAGTTCTTCTATGGCGTCATCGGACGTGGTGGCGACGAAGGCTATGGTGGCAATACGAAAGACCGCATGAAGTTCCGTCTGGCCGAGACCTACCTGCTGCTGGCCGAAGCCCGAATGAACCAGGGTGATACGCAGGGGGCTGCCGACGCCATCAACGAAGTGCGCCGCCGTGCCGGAGCCAGCGAAATCACTGCAGCCGATGTGACAAAAGACTTCTTGGCAGACGAGCGTATCCGTGAGTTGGCCGGTGAGGAGCTGCGCCGCTTCACTCTCTCGCGTCTGGGTATTCTGAAGGAACGTTCCGTGAAGTACAATGACCGGGTTGCGCCTCGCTGGGACGACAAGTTCCTCTTGTGGCCCATTCCGCAGAGTGTTATCGACTCCAATACAGGAGCCGAATTCCCGCAGAATCCGGGTTGGGAAGAATAATTATGCTTGTTTTTAATAGGAACAAGGTGTAAAGCCTTGTTCCTTCCTCAATTCTTTATCTAACCCTAATCTGAAAACCAAGAAAAACGAATTATACCATGGCAACAACCGACATCAAATATACCCTGAATGCACAACTGGCAGATAATACTTTGACCGTAGACGATAAAGACGACAAGATTCTGACCCTCGTCAGTGCCGGAACGGCAGACAAGCAACGCCTTATCAGCGAAATCATGGAAATCAATCCTGGATTGGAGCGTGAAACCGTCGAGGCGGTCATCAATCTGGAACAGCGTGTTCTGAAGAAACTGCTCCTGACGGGCTATCGCGTGAACACGGGCCTGTTTAGCGCCGTGGCACAGTTCACCGGAACGGTGGAAAACAACGTCTTCGACCCAGCCCGCAACAGTATCCGTATCGCTATGACGCAGGGCAAGGAGTTGCGTGAAGCCATCGAAGCCACTACGGTGAATATCGTGGGCGAAAAGGGAAGCGCTATGTATGTGGCAGGCGGTACCGATACGGCTACCAGTCTGTCGGGCTTTACCGCTACAGCCGGACGAAACTTTACGCTGACGGGGCAGCGCATCAAGCTGGCGGGCGACGATCCTTCGGTAGGCATTACCTTGACCGACGCCGAGGGCGAAGTGACCCGCATCACCGATGACATGATAGCCCTGAACCAGCCTTCGAAACTCATCTTCCTTATCCCTGCCGGACTGGCAGATGGCGAATATAAGCTGACCGTAACCACACAGTACAGCAGCGGACAGCTGCTGAAGACACCGCGGAGCGTCACCAAAACGCTCTACATCGGTCAGGCGCCAGCTGGAGGCGGAGAACCCGGTGGCGGAGATGAAGAAGAAGGTGGAAGCCCGCTGTAACTCTACCGAATGATAGGGGCTTTATCTGCCGGTGGATAAGCCTCTAATCCGGGAGCAGATAAACCCTTTATCTACCGGTGGATAAACTCTTTATCCGGAAGTAGATAAACTCTTCATAAAATAGACAAGATTAAGAAGCTTGTTTTCAATCGAGGTATTGCTTTGGGGTAAAGATTGATTCTCAGGATAACATTTTCCAGATAGACATTTCCAACATTTTAATCATGAATAGACTACTACTCTTTATATTCAGTCTCTGCATCGGTTTCGGCCTGTCGGAGGCTGCCATCCCTCAATTGTCTCCCCATCCCCAGAAAGTGAAGGAAAACGGAAAAGCCTTTCCCGTGCCTTCTTCCTTTCATCCTATCGGAACCGACGAACTCCCCCCAAATACTCTGAGGCTCCTGTTGCGCTGCGCAGATGACCATACCGATCGTAATGGATTTCCCCTGCGCGTCGGCATCCGCGGCGACGAGAGTGTTCGAAAATACAAAAAAATGATACCGGAGCGGTGCGAAGGCTACTACTTGGCTGTTAACGCTAGCGAAATTGTAGTGGCCGGAAATGATCGCCGGGGCCTGTACTACGGTCTCCGCACACTGGAGCAGCTTTTCGTACAGGCCGGCAAGAACGATTCTCTGCCTGAAGTGGAAATCACCGACTGGCCCGACGTAGCTGTGCGTGGCGTTGTGGAGGGTTTCTACGGCACACCTTGGAGCCACGAAGCACGCATGAGCCTCATTGACTTCTGCAGCGACCACAAACTAAACACCTACATCTACGGTCCCAAGAACGACCGCTACCACCGCGCACGCTGGCGTCAGCTCTATCCCGAAGCCGAAGCCCGGCAGCTGCAGAGCCTCGTAGCCCGTGCCCGCGAGAAGGAAGTGGACTTCGTATGGGCCGTTCATCCGGGAGATGACATCAAGTGGAATGAAGAAGACCGGGACAAGCTGGTGGCAAAGCTTGAAAGTATGTACCAGCTGGGTATCCGCGCCTTTGCTGTCTTCTTCGACGACATCGGCAAGGGGAAAAACGCTGCAGAGCAGGCTGACCTGCTGAACTACATCAACCGGAATTTCATCCAAGCCAAAGGGGACGTACGACCGCTCATCATGTGCCCCTCGGACTACAACCGTAGCCGCTGGCATCCGGAAACTGCTTACCTCGAAACATTGGGAGACAAGTTGGATGCCAACATCCACATCATGTGGACCGGAGACCGGGCTCTGTCGGACATCACAGCCGACAACCTGACGTGGGTACAGACCATCCTCAAGCGCCGTCCCTACATCTGGTGGAACTTCCCCGTGACTGACTTCTCAAACGACCGCATCCTGATGGCAAAGTCATCGGCATCACCCCCGCCATCCGTACCGACGCGTCGGCCTTCGTTTCCAACCCGATGGAATATGCCGAAGCCTCGAAGTTGGCCCTTTTTAGCGTGGCGAATTATACGTGGAACATCAATGCCTATGATGCGGAAGCCTCTTGGCAGGAAGGCCTCCGCAGCCTGCTGCCCGATGCGGCCGAAGCCTTTGCCTGCTTCTGCCGCCATTCGTCAGCTACCGGTGAGGCACATTTCCCCAAGGCCGAATCCGAATGCATCCGCCCGACAGCCGACCGTTTTGTGAAGCAGTATACCCAGTCAGGCAATTGGCAGGCCGAAGACATGCAAACGCTGAAAGACGAATTCGACCGGATGGTATTGGCTGCCGGCGAACTGAAGCTGGCAAAGAGCAATCCGGCCCTCACCCGCGAAATAGCTCCCTGGATAACAGCCTTTGGTCTCTGGGCGCAGATGGGACAAGAAGCTCTGGCACTTGCAGAAGTTGCAAAGGCACAAGAGCATGAACAATCTGTCCGGATATTAAAACGAATGCATGTCTTGCAGCGGTTGATTGAGCAAAACGACCGGTCTACAGCAGCTGGGGCGGCAAGCTTGGGAACGGCAGTCATACAACCCTTGATTAAGCACATTATGGAAACCAAATTTTAAACAACCAAACTTATGAAAAAAGGATTATTATACCCCTTATTGTCCGCGGCTTTATGGATGACGGCAAGTGGACTTAATGCCCAGACGCAGGAAGTGGATCTTTCCGGCACATGGGGCTTCCAGACCGATTTCATGGATTTCCGTCGCGGCTCGCTCGATGTACGCTACATGCATCGCCTGCAAGATACTATCGTCCTACCTGCCATTACGGATGATTACCAGATAGGATGGAAATCACCTTACTGTCACATTGACCGCTTAACGCGTAAGTATGAATACATGGGACCGGCTTGGTACCAGCGTGAAATTGCTTTCCCAAAAGAATGGGCGGGCAAGCGTATTTTCATGTACTTCGAGCGTACTCACTGGCTCAGCTCTATTTTCGTGGATACGAAGGAGGTGAGTAAGTTGGATTACATAAGTGTCCCTCATTGTCATGAGCTGACAGACTTCGTGAAGCCCGGAAAAACGCATCTCATCACTTTGTGTATTGACAATCGGTATCAGTATGATACGCACAAGTGGAATCACGCACACACAGAGTTCACCCAAATCAACTGGAACGGTATCTTGGGTGAAATGAAGCTTATTGCCGTTGATCCCGTTTATGTCGATGATATGCAACTCTATCCTGATGTGACGGAAAAGACTGTCACTGCTCGCTTGCAAATACGCAACTACACCGGTAAGCCTTTTGAAGGCGCCGCGCGTTTCCATATAACGGGTGATGACGGATACAATCTGACCCGCGAACTGCCCGTGAACGGCAAGGACAGTCTTGTCAGCTTTGAAGGTAAAATTGCCTTGGGTAAGGACATTCAGTTGTGGGACGAGTTTCATCCCAATCTATACCGTGTGGAGTGTAAACTCCTGACCAGTGTTGGAGAAACCAATTATGAGCATGAGAAGGAGGTTACCTTCGGTATGCGTGAAGTGGCACAGGGCAAGAACCATGTTCTTGTCAATGGCCATCCCATACACTTACGTGGTACGGTGGAGAATGCAGTCTTTCCTAAGACTGGCTATGCTCCGGTAGACGACGCGTCGTGGGAACGTATTTTCCGTATCCTCAAAGATTATGGTATGAATCACATGCGTTTCCACTCCTGGTGTCCTCCTGCGGCCGCCTTCCGCATGGCGGACAAGCTGGGTGTATACCTACAGGTGGAACTGCCCATGTGGGGGAAAGACGGAGAACCGGGCGAACCTGCCCGTTGGGACTTCTTCCGTCGTGAACAGAAGGCTATCCTGAAAGAATATGGCAATCATCCTTCTTTCATACTCTATTGTAATGGTAATGAGATAAGTGGTGATTTTGACTTCATCGAAGAGTTGACCCGCTACGGTCGGGAGCATGACAGTCGTCATCTCTTCAGCGGATCCACTGCTCGCAAGCGTGTGGCTTCCGACCAGTTCTATACCACTCATCAGACTACAAGTGGTGGCGCTACCGTCTATGAAGGCCGTCCCTATACCGACTGGGACATCTGCAAGGGAACAAACATTGACGTACCTGTCATTTCGCATGAAACCGGCCAGCGTTGTGTTTATCCGGACTACAGCATCATCGCTAAGTTTGATGGCCCCGTTGAAGCGCGCAACTTGGAAAAGTTCCGTAGTCAGTTGGAAGCTAATGGTATGGGTGATCAGGCTGATGATTTCTTTCGTGCTTCGGGTGCGCAGACTGTCTTCGAGTACAAGGATGTCATTGAAGCACAGCTTCGCACTTCTACTTCAGCCGGCTTTCAGTTGCTCTCTATCAACGACTTGCCTGAACAAGGTTATGCGCCGGTGGGCATTCTTGATCCCTTTTGGGATTCAAAAGGATTGATTACCCCTGAAGAGTTCCGCCACTTTTGTTCGCCCACCGTACCTCTACTTCGTTTTGAGAAACGTGTTTGGAATGGTGGAGAGACTTTTGAAGCCGTAGCAGAAGTCTATAACTTTAGCGATCGCTCTTTGAAGAACTCCAAAGTGTCTTGGCAACTGCTGGATGAACAGGGTAAGACACTGCGGCAAGGCAAGCTGAAGACGCAAACCTTTTTGTGTGATACTGTAATACGAGCAGGTTCGTTCAGCTGTATACTACCTGAAGGATCAGAACCGCAGAAGCTGACTGTACAATTGCTCGTAGGTAAGGATTATGTTAACAGTTGGGACATTTGGGTTTATCCCAAAACTGGGCAGCTGATGCAATCCACCGCTGATGTACTCTACACCACAACTTTCGATGCTGTGGCCAAGCAGCAGCTACAGGCTGGGAAGAAAGTTGTCTTATTGCCTAATCCGAAACAAGTGAAAGGGCGTCGTTCTTCGTTCCACAATCACTTCTGGAACCCTATTATGTTCAAGTGGGCACCCATGACGTTAGGGTGGCTTATCCATGATGACAGTCCCGTGTTCGACCATTTTGTCACCGAGAATCATCCCGATTGGCAGTGGTGGGACATACTGAACTATGCCAAGGTTATCGAACTGCAAGAGACTCCGCAAGCTTTGCGTCCTTTTATCCAAACTATCGACTCCTATGATAGCAACCGCAAATTGGGTATCGGTTTTGAGGCACGGGTAGGCGGAGGTAAGCTGTTAGTGCTGGCGCTGGACACGCAAAAAGACATGAACAAACGTCCTGCTACCTGTCAGTTGCTGGAAAGCATTGACCGTTATGTGAAAAGTGAGAAGTTCAATCCGCAGGTGGAATTGGACACCGTTTTCATAGATTCATTCCTTATCACTAAACAAACTTTTAAGAAATGATGAAGAAACGATTATTGATAGTCATTTTGATGCTTGTCGGACTCTGCCCGACAAGCAAGATGGAAGCACAGGAAATTCTTTTCAAAGAGGCTGCTTCGCTGGAACAAATGAGCGAGGAAAGCCAGGAATGGGAGGAACTGCCTTCTATGAACGACTTGGGCATGGATGCAGGTGGATATGCTCTCTATGAAACTCAAGTGACCGTCAGCGGAGGTAAGGCCACGCTGGAAATAGAAAATGTGCGCGACTATGCGGTAGTTTGCCTGGATGGGGAAACTGTGGGTGAATTGGATAATGATTCCCGTAGCCTGACATTCCAGGCAACAGACGGAACGCATACGTTGCAACTCTATGCTGAAAACATCGGCCGTATCACTTACGGCCCCGAAATATTGGACAATTCGAAAGGCTTGTTCGGCACAGCCACGCTGGATGCTGAACCGTTGACAGGTTGGATAGTCACTCCGTTGGCTATTCATGCCTGTGACGGGGTGGACCAGCTGAACTTTGGACCGATGGAGGAACCTCATCGTCCTTGCTTCTACCGAGGAACATTCACTGCCCCGACTGGTGGAGAATGGCATTTGGACATCAGAGGGTGGGGCATGGGTGAAGTATGGCTCAATGGCGAATATTTGGGCACATACTGGGAACAGAATGCCCAACAGTCATTGCCCGTTCCCGCTTCGATGCTGAAAAATGGTGAAAATACGCTAATAGTATTTGATTTGAAGAATAACGGAAAGCGTACCATGAAGCTGACTGACAAACCTATATTCAACTAATCCGACAAATAAATTTCTATGAAAAAAAAATACCTGTTTATTTTACTTCTCGTCGCAGTGCTATTTTGTCCTGTAGCGCAGGCACGTAAAATTACCTGTTTCAACGAAGGATGGCAGTTTATTAAAGGCCCCTTTGCAAACAATATCGTGTCCGCCCAAAACCAATGGAAGCGGAAATGGAATCCTGTTACCCTGCCTCACACTTGGAATGCTCGTGACATGCAGGAAATCGAACGGAACTTCTACGAAGGCGAAGCCTACTATCGAAAAGAATACTTCTGTCCTGCCGAACTGAAAGGAAAACGTCTCTATTTGAAATTTGAAGGTGTAGGAAGTTGTGCTGAAGTTTACGTGAATGGTAAGTTGGTAGGTAGCCACAAAGGTGCTTATGGAGCTTTCGTTTGTGAAATGGGCAATGCCTTGAAATATGGTGAAAATAACCAGATTGTGGTCAAGGTGAGCAATGCATCCCGTCCGGATGTTATCCCCGTCAATCATAGCTTATTCGGTGTTTATGGAGGTATTTATCGTCCTGTTTGGTTGATTGTTACTGAACCTTGTAGTATTACTTTGTCTGACTATGCTTCGTCTGGCGTCTATATCACTCAAAATAATGTTTCTTCTAAAAGTGCAGATGTGAAGATAAAAGTGAAACTGGACAATGGTACTTGGCAACCCTCACAAGTGAAACTTGAGAACGCTATTTATACTCGGGAGGGGAAAAAAGTTTGTTCGGATGTACAGGACATTCGTCTTTCGCCTCAAGGTATCAAAGACTACGTGTCAGAGTTTACTGTGAAGAAACCTCATCTGTGGCAAGGACGTAAAGATCCCTATCTTTACAAGGTAGTGACTCGTTTGATACAGGATGACAGGGTCGTCGACGAAATGGTACAACCACTCGGTTTGCGGCACTATGAAATCGTGGCTGGAAAAGGCTTTTTCCTGAACGGTGAAAAATATCCCATGTATGGTGTGACTCGTCATCAAGATTGGTGGGGGTTGGGTAGTGCTCTCAGTAATAAGGAGCATGACACCGATCTTGCCATGATTATGGACATTGGTGCTACTACCGTGCGTTTTGCCCATTATCAGCAGTCGGATTATATCTACTCGAAATGTGACAGCTTAGGACTTATTATTTGGGCAGAAATTCCTTTTGTAAATCGTGTGACTGGGCAAGAAAGGGAAAATGCGCATTCTCAGTTGCGCGAACTGATTCGTCAGAGCTTCAATCATCCATCCATCTATCTATGCATGGGGACTGCACAACGAAGTGTATGAACCGCATGAATATACGGCAATGTTGACGAGGGAACTGCACGAACTGGCCAAGACAGAAGATCCCGACCGTTATACTGCTGCTGTCAACGGTTATGGCCATGCGGAACATCCTGTGAACTTTAATTCCGATATTCAGGGGATGAATCGTTATTTCGGTTGGTATGAAAAGAAAATACAAAATATCAAACCTTGGGTGGAGGAACTGGAAAAGAAATATCCTGAGCAGATACTGATGCTGACTGAATATGGGGCTGGTGGGGTCGTGACACATCAAACCGAGCAATTGGCCGAGTCTGGAAATCCTTGGGGACAGTTTTATCCTGAAACTTTTGAAACAAAGCTACATGAATACCAGTGGAGTGTAATAGCTGAGCATCCCTACATCATCGCTTCCTATTTTTGGAATATGTTCGATTTTGCTGTTCCTACAAGAGTCGGTGGATGTATCCCTGCGCGTAATATGAAAGGTTTAGTGACTTTCGATCGAAAAATAAAGAAAGATGCTTATTATTTTTACAAAGCTAACTGGAGTCGAGATCCTGTGGTCTATCTGACTGAACGTCGTTATATAAACCGCGAACGAAAAAATACACATGTGACTGTATATTCCAACGTAGGAATTCCCAAAGTCTATTTGAATGGTAAGGAACTGACCACCATGCATCAGGGATACACTCAAATACATTACGTGTTTGATGCTACGTTGGACATGGGAAGGAATGTGGTGGAAACCATCGTAACAGCTCCCGATGGACAAGTGTACCGCGACCATATAGAATGGAACTATGCCGGAGAAAGTGACCGGAAAGCGGATGTTTATGAAAATCCGAATGAACATTTTGGCCTTTAACAAGCGCATGACTGAATTTCTATTTATAAACAAAAAAGAAATAGGAACAATAAATTACATGAAAAAAATAACATACAAATATCTGCTTTTGGCTATCATTGCTCTTTTGGGTGGAGCATGTGATAAAGAAAAAGGAATTTTCCAAATCAGAGACCATGCTTTTTATCTGAACGGAAAATCGGTGCAACTCATTTGTGGCGAAATGCATTACCCGCGTATTCCGCGAGAATATTGGCGTGACCGTATTAGGCGTGCCAAAGCGATGGGTATAAATACAATTTCTACTTATGTGTTTTGGAATATACATGAACGTCAGCCTGGAGTATTCGATTTCGAGGGACAAGCTGATTTGGGTAAATTTGTAAAAATTGCCCAAGAAGAAGGTCTGTATGTTATATTACGTCCGGGACCCTATGTTTGTGCTGAATGGGACTTTGGCGGTTATCCGGCATGGCTTCAACAGAATGAAGACATGGTATATAGAAGCCGGGATCCAAAGTTTCTGAATGCTTGCGAACGGTATATTAACAGATTGGGAAAAGAAGTAGGTGATCTTACTATTTCTAATGGAGGCCCTATATTGATGGTGCAGGTGGAAAATGAATATGGATCTTATGGTAATGATAAGGAGTATTTAAGTAAATTGCGGGATATGTTGCGGAATGCTGGATTTAATGTCCCGCTCATAACTTGTGATGGTGGTGGACAGATAGCAGCTGGTTCTGTAGAAGGCGTTTGGCCTACAATCAATGGTGCTACAGGCGAGGATATTATGCAGACTTTGGATAATTATGTTCCCGATGGTCCTTATTTCGTGGCAGAATTTTATCCGGCTTGGTTTGATGTTTGGGGGCAACCTCATTCTGTTCGTAATTATGAAAAACCGGCCAAGCAGCTGGATTGGATGTTGCAACATGGTATATCGGTCAGTATGTATATGTTCCATGGAGGTACCAATTTTGATTATACCAATGGAGCTAATACAGCTTATGGGTATGCTCCTCAACCTACCAGTTATGATTATGATGCGCCTTTAGGAGAGTATGGAAATGCTACTCCGAAGTATTATGCTTTTCGTGAAGTTATTCAGAAATATCTACCTGAAGGAGAAAAGCTTCCTGACGTACCAGAAGAAAATCCAATCATATCCTTTCCGACTGTGAAATTGGCACAGTCCGCTCCATTGTCTGCCGCATTTACGAAACGAATCAAAACTCGTGTTCCTTTAACAATGGAAGCTGTCCATCAGGATTTTGGATACATCCATTATGAAACAGAGTTGACCGAACAGATTAAAGACGGTATTCTGGTACTAAAAGATTTGCGCGACTATGCTGTTGTTTTGTTGAACGGCAAATATGTAGGAAGTTTGGATAGAAGACATCGGCAGAATAAATTGCGGATTTCTGTTGATGAAATTCCGGCACAGCTTGAAATTCTTGTAGAGAATGTTGGACGTGTGAATTATGGGGAAGATATTCAGAATAACTTAAAAGGTATTACGGATAAAGTATTGTTGAATGGTAAAGAAGTAGAAGGGTGGATAGTCAGTCCCCTTCCGCTTTATCAGGCTGATGTGAGAAAATTCAACTGGAATGACGCTTCGGTCAAAGGATCTCCAGCCTTCTTTAAAGGTACGTTCCATTTGGATAAGATTGGCGATACCTTCCTGGACGTACGTGGATGGGGAAAAGGAGCGGCATGGATTAATGGACATTCTTTGGGTAAATTTTGGTATATAGGACCTCAACAGACCTTATATGTGCCGGGACCTTGGCTTAAAGAAGGTGAAAATGAAATCGTAATATTCGAAATGGAAGATCAAGGATGTCGTACTGTATGCGGATTGGACAAGCCAATATTAAACGATGTTAGAAAAGATAAAAATGCACCAGAGCGCGAAAAAAAATATGATAAGCAAGAACCCATATTGGACAGAGGAGACCAAATTTATGAAGGACAGATGGAGAAAAATGCAGACTGGCAGACATTTATGTTTAATGGAAAAAAAACGTTGCGGCATTTATGTTTAGAAGTCTTGTCGTCTTACGATGGAAAACATTCTTGTATTAGCGAAATAGAATTGCTGGACGGAGAAGGAAAGAGCCTTTCGAAAGATTATTGGAAAATATTATATGCCAGCACGGAACAGAATGGCGAAGGGTATGCTGACCAGTTGATAGATGGTGACGTACATTCTTATTGGCATTCTCAATGGCAAAGCACAGCTTCTCATTTTCCTCATCAGTTGATTATAGATTTAGGAGAAATACAAGTGATCGGAGGAATACGTATAAAGTTACGTAATTCACAGGCTGCCGGTTGTATTAAAGACTTTCGGTTATATGGACGTCCTCAATTCTTTTTGTTTCGTAACCGCAAATAAATCATACTCAATTTAGTACTTAATTTTAAGTTGTAGAGAATTATGTTTAAAATATTCGTTACTCTTTTGTTTTTGTGTGTCCATATCCTAGTTGACGCACAAGAAAACAAGCCTTTCGTCATCCCCGAACTGAAAGAATGGAAAAGTGCTGAAGGTACATTCACGCCCACCGATGGAGGACGTGTTGTTTATAGCGCCCGTCAGCCGGAACTGAAAGCTACTGCAATCACCTTTGCCGAAGATCTTCACCTTATGTTCGGCAGCATATGGACTGTCAGTACCGACAAAGCTCGTCCGGGCGACATCGAACTGACACTCCACACCAAACGTCCCAAACATTCACCGGAAGAATACGAAGTCAGTATCGGCAAGAAAGTCCGCATAACCGCTCCGCAAGCCGTTGGCATCTATTGGGGAACACGCTCACTGCTACAAATCATGGAACAGAACGAAGCACACGCATTGCCCTGTGGTACCATTACCGACTGGCCTGATTACGCAGTGCGTGGTTTCATGCTGGACTGTGGTCGAAAGTTTATCCCCTTAGAGTTTCTTCAGGATTACGTCCGGATCATGTCCTACTACAAGATGAACACTTTCCAGATACACCTGAATGACAATGCCTTTCCACGGTTTTATCACTGGGATCTGATGAAAACCTACTCTGCTTTCCGACTGGAGTGTGACACCTATCCGGGATTGACGGCACAAGACGGCTCCTATACGAAACAAGAGTTCATCGACCTGCAGATATTGGCCGAAAGCAAGTTCGTCAACATCATCCCCGAAATCGATGTCCCTGCCCATTCACTGGCCTTTACCCAATACAAACCCGAAATAGGGAGTCAGAAATACGGAATGGACCATCTGGACCTGTTCAATCCGGAGACCTATAAGTTTGTAGACAATCTCTTCAAGGAATATCTGGAAGGGGAGAATCCGGTTTTCAGAGGGAAACAGGTACACATCGGTACGGACGAATACTCCAACAAGGACACGGCTGTAGTCGAAAAGTTCAGGTACTTCACCGACCACTACATCAAATATGTTGAGAAGTTCGGCAAGCAGGCATGTATTTGGGGCGCACTGACGCATGCCGCTGGAAAAACACCGGTCAAGTCGGAAAATGTCATTATGAACGCCTGGTACAACGGATATGCCGACCCGGCAGAAATGATCAGACAAGGCTACAAGCTGATAAGTATCCCCGACGGATGGTTATACATCGTACCCGCAGCCGGATATTATTATGACTATCTGAACACCGAACGGCTTTACAAGGAATGGACGCCTGCCCGTATCGGGAAGGCTGTTTTCGAAGAAAAACATCCCTCCATTCTGGGAGGCATGTTTGCCGTCTGGAACGATCATGCTGGCAATGGCATTTCAACTAAAGACATTCACGACCGTGTATTCCCTGCCGTACAGACATTGGCTGTAAAGATGTGGACTGGAGCACACCCGGTATTACCCTTTGAAGCTTTCGATCAAGAACGCAAGCAACTAAGTGAAGCACCAGGAGTTAATCAAAGGGGAAAGATAGGAAAAGGACAAGGACTGGTTTATGAACAATCCCCAATACACCCTAATTCGACTCTGCCTTATCGGGAAGCCGGATACGGCTATCGAATCGAATTCGACCTGCAAGGACAACCTGAAGCCTACGGTACAGAACTGTTCCGCTCGCCTACAGCCGTATTCTATCTGTCCGACCCCATCAAAGGCATGATGGGATTTGCTCGCGACGGTTATCTGAATACCTTCCCCTATCGGGTAAAAGACGAACAGGTAAAAGTCCGCGTGGAAGGTGACAACCGTTCAACACGTCTTTATATCAACAACAAACTGATAGAAGACATGCAAATAGGACGCCAATATTTTAACGGGGGAAAAGACTCCATGAAATATGTACGTACACTGGTGTTTCCATTGGAAAAATCGGGAAACTTTAAAAGCCGGGTAACCAATTTGAAAGTATTTCAACAACAATAGTAAATGAGATGAAAATGAAAAGATTGACAGTCATGTTATTATGCGCCGGAATGTGCTTTCCGGCTTTAGCTAGAAAAATTCAAGATCCATTTCTCCACAAAAAGGAAATCTATAAAAAGGGCTGGATCGACTTTAACAAAAACGGAAAGAAGGACATCTATGAAGACCCGACACAGGATATCGAGAAACGAATCGACGACCTGCTTTCACAAATGAACCTGGATGAAAAGACTTGCCAACTGGCTACCTATTACGGTTACAAGAAAGCTCTGGAAGACAGCGTACCTACCGCCGCATGGAAAACAAATATACTGAAAGACGGAATAGCCAACGTAGACGAACACCTGAACAAGGAAATTGGAGATCCGAATACATTGGCCACGGCGCTGGCCGAAACTCAACGTTTCTTTGTGGAATATACTCGATTGGGTATTCCTGTGGATTTTACAAATGAGGGAATTAGAGGTCTATGCGCGCGTAGTGCAACCAGTTTTCCGTCGATGAATGGACTGGGATGTACATGGGACAAGGAACTGGCTTATATGCAAGGTGTCATTGAAGGCCGGGAAGCCCGTGCCATGGGCTACACCAACATCTATGCCCCTATTCTGGATGTAGCGAGAGACCAACGCTGGGGGCGGTGGGAAGGGTCTATCGGTGAAGATCCCTATTTAGTAGCACGTATCGGAGTAGCCATGAGCAAAGGTATACAGAGCCAGCGGGTTGTATCCACTCCCAAACACTATGTCGGTTACGGTGACTGTAAGGCGGCCCGTCAATGGGATTCGCGTACTGATCCTCATATTACTCCTTCGGAAATGTATTATATTCATGAATACCCCTTCCGGAAAGTCTTTCAGGAAGCAGGCACTTTGGGCGTGATGTGTGCCTACAATGACTACGACGGGGTACCTATGGCCGGTAATTATCATTATCTGACAGAAGTTCTGCGTAAAGAAATGGGATTCAAGGGTTATGTAGTATCAGACAGCTATGCTATTGGCCGTTTGAATGGTGTACACAAGGTTACCCCCAATTTTAAGAAATCTGGGCGTAAGGCTATAGAGGCAGGACTGAATGTACGCACCGAGTTCAATGATCCTACTGAATACATCACAAATATTCGCGAATTGGTACTGGAAGGCAAGCTATCTATGGAGAGGGTAGATGAATTGGTAAGAGATGTCTTGTATGTTAAGTTCTGGTTGGGCCTGTTCGACAATCCCTATACCGGTTCTACCAAGGAGGCTTCCGACATTGTTTCATGCGAAGATCACTTGAATACCGCTTTGCGGGCTTCGCGTGAATGCCTCGTACTGTTGAAGAATGCTGATAACATGCTTCCCCTCCAGACCCGATACCGCAAGATTGCCGTCATCGGTCCCAATGCCGACTCGAAAGATTACATTCCAGCACATTATGGTCCGATGGGCTTCGAACGTTTTTATAGTGTGGTTGACGGACTCAAAAGTGTTTATCAACATGATGATGTAGAAATCAATTACGTCAAAGGTATCGATATCGTAAATCCGGGTTGGCCCGAAAACGAACTGATGTGCGACACCCTGACGACCGGCGAACAACAATCCATACAGGAAGCCGTAGAATTGGCACGCCGCAGCGACGTAGCCGTACTAGTATTGGGAGATAACCAACGCACCTCCGGCGAAAGCCGTACACGTAGCAGCCTCGATTTGCCCGGACATCAGGAACAGTTGCTCGAAGCAGTCGTAAAGACAGGAAAGCCTGTTGTGTTGGTTCTCATCTGGGGACGTCCCGCAACTATTAACTTCGCTGATCGTTATTGCAAAGGTATTTTGGCTGCTGGATATCCGGGTGCACAAGGTGGACTGGCCATTGCAGAAGCATTGAAAGGCGACTATAATCCTGGAGGCAAACTTACCGGTACTTGGCCAAAAACGGTCGGCCAGCTTCCAATGAATATACCGACCAAGCCCAATGCTAATTGGGAACCTATGAAATATCATTCGGTTGCCAACAAAGGATTACTGTATTGCTTCGGACATGGATTATCCTATACAACTTTCCGTTATGACGATTTGAAGATAGATAGTGTTCACACCCAGACCGCTAATGTCAAAGTGACGTGCCGAGTGACTAATACGGGAAGTGTAGCTGGAGACGAAGTGGTACAGCTATATGTCAACGATGTAGTAAGTTCTACCACCACCTATGAGAAGAATCTTAGGGGATTTGAACGTATCCATTTGCTGCCAGGTGAAAGTAAGGAAATCACTTTCAACATCGTTCCCGATGATTTGATACTTATTAACGAACAGAAGGAACGGGTAGTAGAACCTGGCGAGTTCAAAGTGATGGTGGGCAGCTCATACGAGGACATTCGTCTGGCTGATAGTTTTTACTATCGTTCGGATATCGCAACGGATGGAGATCTTCAGCCTATAGAAAAAGGAAAGATGATTGATGAATCGAACTTCAAGGAAGAAAAGGAATAACGAAGGAGTTTCTAAAATGAAAGAGCCAGCTTCTGCATGAAAATGCGAAAGCTGGCTCTTTTTTGTATTGTCTTATTTCTACTGTCATTTCGGCAGGGCTTTTTTACACTTCGGTAGTTTTTTCATGATTGCAACAGTGATAACCATTACTTTTACTTCCGCAAAAATAAAGAAATCTTGAGATGCTTGAATAAAGGATAAAAATGCTTCTGCTTAAGCATTATTAGTCAAAATACAAGCAGTAAAAAGGCATGGATTTTGTTTTAATAATAAAGCTTGGGTAATGTTGCCCAGCAGAAAAAATGTGAACGATGAAGAATTTGACATGGATGATGGCGATGTTCCTGCTCATGCTGGCAGGGAGCGCCGCAGCACAAGAAGAAAAGGAATTGACAAAGGCTGAAAAGAAAGCCTTGCAGGAACGTATTGACAAGTATCTGCACGATGAGGCAGAAGAGGCTCTTAACAACCGCGCTTTCACACTGGAGGCTGATCAGGTGATATTCAAGTATGGACAAACGGCACATGTGACGGCTAATACTAACTTTGTTTCGGTGAAGGATGACCATGCCGTTGTGCAGACTGCTTTCAATATCCCTGTTAGTGGTCCGAATGGACTGGGCGGTGTGACTGTAGAAGGTATATTTTCGGACTATGAGCTGAAAAAGGACAAGAAAGGAAATATTTCGCTTTCTATTAACGTGATGGGTACAGGCATTTCGGCTCGTGTGGACATCACGCTCTATGAGGGAAGTAACAAGGCTACGGTCAGCATTACGCCTAACTTCAATTCGAATCGCATGACGCTTAACGGTGTGATCGTGCCGATCGAAAAAAGTAGCGTATTCAAAGGACGTTCTCTCTGAGAAGGACAGGACAAATGATGTGCAATAAACTTAACTATAGAAAATTATGAAAAAGATTTTATTATTGGCTTGCATGGCGCTGACGATTGCGGCATGTGAAAAAGATCCCGATCTGGGACAACTGGATTCGGATATGGTGGTTTACACCGATTATGACAGCGAGACGGATTTCAGTAAATTTCAGACTTATTTCTTGCCGGACAGTATTCTGGAGGCAGGAAGTCACCACGCTACATACTGGAAAGACGAGAATGCGCAAAAACTCATTGACGCTGTAGTGGCCGAAATGAATAGTCGTGGTTATCAACGGATCACTGATCCTGAACAGAAGTCGGAGGCTGACCTTGGCGTACAGCTTTCCTATATCGCCCAGCGAGTAAATATCTCCAGCGGTTGGTGGGGCGGCTGGTGGGATTATGGCTACTGGGGTCCCTGGTGGGGCGGCTGGTACTATCCTTACACTGTCAACTATAGCTATGATACCAATACGCTGGTTATGGAAATGGTAGACCTCTCGGATGGGGGAGAGGAGAATGCCAAATTGCCTGTGGTATGGTATGCTGACGCATCGGGTTATCAATATAATTCGAATTACGATATCCGCCTGATGACCGAGGCCATTGGACAGGCTTTTGAGCAGTCACCCTATATTCAGTCTAACAAATAAGAAACGGAGGTTTACAATGAAAACAATATATAACCAAAACATACTGAAGACTCTAGCGTTGGCAGCTTGCATGCTGCTGGCCTTCCTTCCACAAGCACAGGCTCAATATGCTTCGCAGCGAAAAGTACACTTTGCCGTAGATTGGCAGATGAATGCTCCTCTGGCTACCGATTTCACTGACAAAATCAGTGGCTGGGGTATGAATTTTGAAGGCGTTTACGACGTGACATCCCATTTTTCGGCTGGTGCGTTCCTCTCGTTTCATACCAATCATAGCTACGTAGGGCGCCAGACCATCAGTCTTTCGCCAACCGAAAGCCTGACTACGGACCAGCAACGTTCGGCTTTCCAATTACCTTTCGGAGCTACGACGGCTTATACCTTCTGCACGAATTCGAACGTCCGCCCTTATGTCGGTGTCAAGCTGGGAGCCATGTTTGGCCGTTATACTACTTACTTTGGTACAGGTGGTCTTTATGATACCAGCTGGGGATTTTATGCCTCGCCTGAAGTTGGCCTCAAAATCTATCCGAACTTACAGAAGAATTGGGGCTTCCACATCGCCGGTTACTATAGTTATGCGACGAACCGGGCAGAGACATTGACTGTCGATATTGAGGGACAGAACAACGTCGGGTTCCGCCTGGGTGTCTTGTTCTGAACGAGGACAGACCGTCCTTTTTATATTCTGTGATTTATTTGAAGAGCCCGCAGGCTTGTCATAATCTTTGGCAAACTTGCGGGCTTTTCTTGTAAATAACAGGAGGAAAATGGGTAGGGGAACAGGGTGTAATTGCTCATTCCCGTCTGTATTGTGCATTTTCTGTCCCTATTTCTTGCCAAACCCGACACTTTCCGTAAATTTGCAGGCTGATAGCCAACTATATATTGACAGTTGACAGAAATAAAAAAGAGAAATACTTATACTAATTATTTAATATCATGAGTTTGAAAATCGTAGTATTGGCAAAACAAGTGCCCGACACCCGCTGTGTGGGCAAGGATGCCATGAACGCCGACGGTACCATCAACCGTGCGGCCCTTCCGGCCATCTTCAACCCGGAAGACCTCAATGCGCTGGAGCAGGCGCTACGTCTGAAAGACGCACACCCGGGATCGACCGTCACCATGCTCACCATGGGACCGGGACGTGCAGCCGAAATCATTCGCGAAGGACTTTACCGCGGTGCCGACGGCGGCTATCTGCTGACCGACCGTGCCTTTGCCGGTGCCGACACACTGGCTACCTCGTATGCACTGGCTACAGCCATCCGTAAGATTGGCGAGTATGACATCATCCTCGGCGGCCGCCAGGCCATCGACGGCGACACGGCACAGGTAGGCCCGCAGGTGGCTGAGAAACTGGGCTTGCCGCAGATTACTTACGTAGAGGAAATCCAGGAAGTGAAGGACGGCCGTATCCGCGTGAAGCGCCATATCGATGGTGGCGTGGAGACCGTAGAAGGTCCGCTGCCCATCGTGCTCACCGTGAACGGTAGTGCCGCTCCTTGCCGTCCGCGCAACGCCAAGTTGGTGCAGAAGTACAAACGTGCCATGGGCGGACAGGAGAAAGCTGCTCTGACTAAAGACGGTGCTGAACTGCCCTATGCTTCGCTCTACGAACAGCGCCCCTATCTGAACATCACGGAGTGGAGCGTGGCTGACGTCAACGGCGATACCAAGCAATGCGGTCTCAGCGGTTCGCCCACCAAGGTGAAGAAAATCGAGAATATCGTCTTCCAGGCCAAGGAAAGCAAGACCCTGACAGGCAGCGATGCGGATGTAGAGAACCTGATTGTTGAACTTTTGGCTAACCACACTATCGGATAAAGAATTATGAACAACGTATTTGTATATTGTGAGATGGACGGCTGCCATGTTGCCGACGTCAGTCTCGAACTTTTGACCAAAGGCCGTAAGTTAGCCAATGAATTGGGCTGCCAGCTGGAAGCCATTTGCGCCGGCACCGGCCTCGAAGGTGTAGAAAAACAAGTGCTGCCTTTCGGCGTAGACCGCGTACACGTGTTCGACGCCCCGGGCCTCTTCCCCTATACTTCCCTGCCCCACACTTCCATCCTTGTCAACCTGTTTAAGGAAGAGAAGCCTCAGATCTGCCTGATGGGTGCCACCGTCATCGGCCGCGACCTCGGCCCGCGTGTATCTTCGGCCCTGACCAGCGGACTGACCGCCGACTGTACCCAACTGGAAATCGGTAGCCACGAGGACAAGAAGCTTGGCAAGACTTACGAAAATCTGCTCTACCAAATCCGTCCTGCTTTCGGTGGTAACATCGTGGCTACCATCGTTAACCCTGAACATCGTCCGCAGATGGCTACCGTCCGCGAGGGTGTGATGAAGAAAGAAATCCTCGACGAGAACTATCAGGGGGAAGTAATCCGTCACGATGTGGCCAAGTACGTGCCCGAAACGGATTATGTAGTTAAGGTTATTGACCGCCACGTGGAGAAGGCCAAACACAACCTGAAAGGCGCTCCCATCGTAGTGGCCGGAGGTTATGGTATGGGCTCAAAGGAAGGCTTCGACATGCTGTTCGAACTGGCCAAGGAACTCCACGCCGAAGTAGGTGCCAGCCGTGCTGCCGTCGATGCCGGCTTTGCCGACCACGACCGTCAGATTGGTCAGACTGGTGTAACGGTTCATCCCAAACTGTATATTGCCTGTGGTATCTCCGGCCAGATCCAACACATCGCCGGTATGCAGGACGCAGGTATCATTATCTCTATTAACAACGACGAGAACGCTCCCATCAACGCCATTGCCGACTATGTCATCAATGGAACGGTGGAAGAGGTAATTCCTAAAATGATTAAGTACTACAAAAAGAACAGTAAGTAATGGCAAACTTTTATACTGAACACCCGGAATTGCGCTTCCATCTGAACAACCCGCTGATGGAACGCATTTGCGAACTCAAGGAACGCAACTATAAAGACAAGGATGAGTACGACTACGCGCCGCAGGACTATGCCGACGCGATGGACTCATACGATAAAGTATTGGAAATCACCGGTGAGATTACCGGCGAAGTGATTGCTGCCAACGCAGAAGGCGTGGACGAGGAAGGTCCCCACTGTGCCAACGGCCGTGTGGAATATGCCAGCGGTACGAAACAGAACCTCGACGCCATGGTGAAGGCCGGCCTGAACGGCATGACCATGCCGCGCCGCTACGGTGGCCTCAACTTCCCCATAACTCCCTACACCATGTGTGCGGAGATCGTGGCCCAGGCTGATGCCGGCTTCGGCAACATCTGGTCATTGCAGGATTGTATCGAGACGCTGTACGAATTTGGCAACGAAGACCAGCACAGCCGTTTCATTCCCCGCATCTGCGCCGGCGAAACCATGTCTATGGACCTGACCGAGCCCGATGCCGGTTCCGACCTGCAGAGCGTCATGCTGAAAGCTACCTACGACGAGGCTAACCAGTGCTGGCGCCTGAACGGTGTGAAGCGATTCATCACCAACGGCGACGCCGATCTGCACCTCGTACTGGCCCGCTCCGAAGAAGGTACACACGATGGTCGCGGCCTCTCCATGTTCATCTACGACAAGCGCGACGGCGGTGTGGACGTACGTCGCATCGAGAACAAACTTGGTATCCATGGCTCACCAACTTGCGAACTGGTTTACAAGAACGCCAAGGCCGAACTTTGCGGCGACCGCAAGCTGGGTCTGATCAAATATGTGATGGCGCTGATGAACGGTGCCCGTCTGGGTATTGCCGCACAGTCTGTCGGCCTCAGCCAGGCAGCCTACAACGAAGGTCTGGCCTATGCCAAAGACCGCAAGCAGTTCGGCAAGGCCATCATCGAGTTCCCCGCCGTTTACGACATGCTGGCTACGATGAAGGCCAAGCTCGACGCCGGCCGCTCGCTGCTCTACCAGACTTCACGCTACGTCGACATCTATAAGGCGCTGGACGACATCGCCCGCGAGCGCAAGCTGACGCCCGAAGAACGTCAGGAGCAGAAGAAGTATGCCAAGATGGCCGACGCCTTCACGCCGCTGGCCAAGGGTATGAACTCCGAATACGCCAACCAGAACGCCTACGACTGTATCCAGATTCACGGCGGAAGCGGCTTCATGATGGAATATGCCTGCCAGCGCATCTACCGCGACGCACGTATCACGAGCATCTACGAAGGTACTACCCAGCTGCAGACGGTGGCCGCCATCCGCTACGTGACGAACGGCACATACGCTTCCATCCTGCGCGAGTACGAGCAAATCCCATGTAGTGAGGCTATGCAGCCGCTGATGGATCGTGTGAAGGAGATGACCAACAAGCTGGAAGCCTGCACCAACGCCGTGAAGGAAGCCCAGAACCAGGAACTGCTCGACTTCACCGCACGCCGCCTTTACGAGATGGCTGCCGATTGCGTGATGTCGCAACTCATCATCCAGGACGCTACAAAGGCTCCCGAACTTTTCGCCCAGTCAGCACAAGTTTATGTCAACTACGCTGAGGCCGAAGTAGAGAAGCACTTCAACTTCATCCGCAAGTTCAAGGCCGAAGAGTTGGAAAGCTACCGCAAGTGATACGTGTCCGCCTTCGGGCGACGCACTATAAACGAAAAAGAGGATGTCCCCGCTGTGGGGGCATCCTCTTTCCGTTTTTTCTGAGGGATGGCGTCAGTCCTCTGCCCCTTGTGTCGGAGGCGTTCCGTTGTCGGCCTCCCCGCGCTTGCGGCGCCGCCCCTGGTTGGCCAGCTCCTGACGGAGGCGATAGGCGGCACCGTTGTGCCAAGCCACGACGGTCAGCACTTCGTCCGTTGGTTGGGTGATGGCCAGGGCACCGATGTATTGCGTTAGGGCGCGATAGGCACGGTCTACCTGTCGGCGCGTCTGCTGCGTGTCGATGGCGTGCAGCTCGCTGCGTAGCAGGGCGTCGTCGGCCGCTTCGCCGCGGTAGACGGACTCGAACGCACGTTGCGCCTCGTCCAGCGCCTGCACCTCGGCGGCGAGGCCCAGCAGGGCGATTTCCGAGGCAGTGGGTTCGGCTTGCAGGAGCTCGGTCAGGCGGCTGTAGGCCGACGACGACTCGCCGTACTTGCGGCGTCCCGTCCCGCGGTAGGGGGCGAGTAGGTCGATGAGGTGTTGCGCCGCACGGCGGCGGGGCTCCAGCGGATTGGCGCGGTGGGCATTCACGGTTTGCAGGATGACGCCCAACAGGCGGTCGCGGCGGAGGTCGGCTTCGAGCAGCTTGCGCGTGCTGTTCAGGCCGCGCGGGCGCACGTAGATGCGGCTCTCCACCTGTAGGGCGGCGCGGTAGGCCTGGAGCAGGGGCGTCAGGTTGGGGAAGGACGCCTCCAGCGGGGCAACGATGTCGGCAAAATCGTTGTGGAAGCCGTAGTGCGTGGCGGCGGGCAGCTGTGATACGGGAAATTGGTCGAACTTGGGGTGATTTTTGTCCATATTTCGGTTCGTTTATGTTTTCATGCGGCTAAGATAGTGGATTTTTGTTTATTTGCAGGGGTGCAAATGATTAAAAATCTCGATTTTTGTTTGTTTTTAGGGGTACAAATGGTTAAAAATTGCGATTTTTGTTTGTTTGTAGGGGTACAAGTGATTGAAAATCGTGATTTTTGTTAGTTTGCAGGGGTGCAAGTGATTGAAAATCGCTTTTCCCACCCCGCCGCCAGCCGTTTTCCGCCCTACGGAGCCGGCGGACGGGCAGCAGGGTGGAGGATTGCGAAAAATGGCATCCTCGGGTGGGCGGTCGCGTGGAAAATTGTATCTTTGTCAGACAAGATTTCAGGCTATGAGCGAACTCAGACAAATCCCCAACGTCGGAGCCCAGACGGAGCAGGACCTCCTGGACATGGGCTACCTCACCATCGACTCGCTGAAAGGCAAGCGGGCCGAAGACCTGTATGCTGAAGAATGCCGCCTGCGCGGCTGTACCCTCGACCGTTGCCAGCTTTACCTGTATCGTGCCGTGGAGTATTTCGTCAACACGCCCCAACCCGACCTGGCCAAGTGCAAGTGGTGGTTGTGGAAAGACGACTTCGTGCGGCCGTCGCCCTGCGGGGCGGTGTGTGCCGAGTGTGCCAGCTTCCCCACGGCCTGTGGCGGTTGCCGGAAGATACGCGGTAAGGTGTTTTGGCTGACCTATACGGACAAGGACGTATGTCCTATCTACGAATGCTGCCGCGACAGGAAGCGACGGAATTGCGGCGGCTGTCCCGAGCTGCCTTGTGCCCACTTCATGAAGGACCCGACCCTCTCGGATGCAGAAAACGAGGCGCATCTGCGACAGATGCTGGCGCGGCTGGAGGAAGGCGTTGGAAATGAGAATGAGGGAGGCGCGGAATAGAAACAGGAGCGTCGTTATAGTACAATGTCATCCTTCACAGCGTGAAGGATGACATTGTATTTTTTTATTCGTAAGAGGAGTATTGGTAAGTAGAATCTTAAAATTAGAGCATTATGATGGATATTCTTCACGACCCAGAAAAACATCGTTTTACTTTATTACAAAATGGTGAAATGGCTTATGTAGCCTATCGTATTGAAAATAAGACGTTCGATATTCGCCATACTGTCGTTCCAGCTCCTCTGGAAGGCCAAGGAATTGCTTCAGCACTTGTTAAAGAGGCTTATGATTATGCGCGTCAGCAGGGCTATAAATTAGTGGCTACTTGTTCTTATGCAGTTCGTTGGTTGCAACGTCATCCAGAATACGGCGGAGAGCCCAGCTCGGATTATTGTGAGGGTAATGCTTGTGCTCTTTGATTGCAGATAATAACAAAATCCCCTACAGATATGTCTTCTTCCAGTGAAGACATCTGTAGGGGATTTTTGTATGAGGGGTAATGGAAAGCAGGCGGATGTCCGCCTATGCTTTCCTTATGATTTAGCTGGATTATTCAGCAACTTCAGCTCCCCAGTTTTCACGGGCCAGACGCTTGTAGCTGTTGTAACGCCACTTAGCGTTGTCTTCAGCAGCCTGGAAGAGCTGTTCGGCTTCTGCAGGATATTGCTTCATTACAGATGCGTAACGAACTTCACCCTTCAAGAAGTCTTTGAATCCTTCCCATTCGGGCTCTTTGCTATCCAGTGTGAACGGATTCTTGCCTTCAGCTTCCAATGCCGGGTTGTAACGCCACAAGTGCCAGTAACCACACTTAACAGCTTTTTCTTCCTCAGCCTGGCTCTTACCCATACCAGCTTTCAGACCGTGGTTGATACACGGAGCGTAAGCGATGATGAGTGACGGACCGGGAT
>ERZ772831.946-NODE-946-length-29241-cov-40.486466_pt1 | contig 29241 bp, 31 predicted proteins | sample MGYA00580858_ERZ772831 | MGnify/ENA primary metagenome ERZ772831 (study PRJEB29015, sample SAMEA2737694) | human gut metagenome | biome: human gut; feature: human-associated habitat; material: faeces | place: China | collected 2012 ... | reverse complement strand
TTCCGGTTTCCTTACGAATTCTCCAAATGATATCTGATCCATTCTTGGCTTCACGCATAGCTGAAGTTGCATAAGCTCTATAGTCTATAACACCATATATATTCATCAAAGATCTAAAAGCTTTCATAGTATCTATCAATTGCTCTTCTTTCCTAAAGCTAATGGATCCAGTAGAGAAGACATCGGCACCAAGTCTTAAAGGAATTCTTATCTCTTGAATTCTAGCAGATACTATCTGGCCTTTCTGATTCTGATAAACATCTTTTATAACAAGTCTACCCGCATTTGTTCCGACATCAATGCCAGCGTAATATCCATTTTTCATGAGCCTAAAGCCTTCCTTCAATATAGTAATTAGATTACAACAAAATCATCTATTTTTTATACTTTTTTCAAGTAATTAGACATGAAAAGGAGATTATAAGAAATAAACCACATTTAAATATGTGGATTTATAAATTGTTTTTGCTTCGAAATATGAGATATTTTCGAAGCATTTCAAATCAATATAGAATACTAAATATCTATATCAATCAAAAATAGGGATTTTTTTATCCCTATTTTTAATTCTAGCAATCCTTACTTGTTCTTATAATGCTTATAAAGGATTTCTTGACTACGAATCTTTCCAGCCCCGTCAGTATATCTTATATTCTGACCTTTACCATCTACAACAAACGATTTCGTATTATCGTTGAATCCACTATCAAATATAAATTGCAATTCTTTTTGGCAGTCTTTATCTAAGACTGGAGTTACAACTTCAATACGATTATATAAATTACGAGGCATCCAATCAGCCGAACCCATAAAGTAAAGAGGTTTACCACCATTTTGGAAAATAAATATTCTAGAGTGTTCCAAATATCTATCTATGATTGCATGAATATGTATATTCTCTGACAATCCTGGAATTCCAGTTATCATAGAACAGTTACCACGTATTAATAAATCTATCTTTACTCCTGCTCTACTAGCTTCATATAATTTTTCGACCATAGCTTTATCAGTGATATGGTTGATCTTGATTTGAATTCCAGAAGGCTTGCCTGCCAAGTGATTCTTTATTTCATTGTCTATCAAATCACTAAATTTCTTCTGCATTTTGTTAGGCGAAACTAATAATCTTTGGAATGTAGGCTGTTTATAAGGCTTAGCAATCATTTCAAATATCGAATTAATATCATTTACAATCTTCTTATCAGCAGTGAATAAGAGGCAATCAGTATATGTTCTGGCATTTCCTTCATGGAAGTTGCCTGTCGATATGACTGCGATATCAGGTCCATCCTTGACTTTCACTGAAACAATCTTTCCGTGAACCTTAAAGCCTTCAACACCAGTCAAAACTTCACATCCTGCATCTCTCAAAGTTTGTGAGATTGAAATATTTGATGATTCATCAAATCTAGCCATAAGCTCAACCATACAAGTGACTTTCTTGCCGTTTCTAGCAGCTTGAGTCAAAGCTCTGACGACCTCAGAGTTCTTGGCTGCTCTATAAATAGAAGTCTTAATAGAAACTACTCTAGGAGAAACTGCACAAACTTGTAAGAATCTAATAAAGGCATCGAAAGATTCATAAGGAACATGAACCAATAAGTCCTTTGCTCTAATAGAATCTATCATATTCTTTCCTTGAGCGACTAAGTCTATTTCATGTGTTGGCCAAGGCTCGTTCTTTAGTGAGGCATCGCCAAAGAACGGGAATTTCATCAAATCTTTATTATTGTGATAACGTCCTCCAACTGAAATCATATCTGAGTCATCAATATCCAAAGATCTAATCAATTTATTCTTCAAATCATCTGGAATTCCCGCCCCAAATATTGCACGAATAGGGATTCCCTTGACACGGGTCTTTACAGCTTGAGCAATGGATTGAAGAACACCTTCCTCTGGATCAGACTCAACTTCCATCTCAGCATCCTTAGAGAACTTAAATGCATACGCATCGAATGTATCATATCCCAAACCTTCAAATATATATGAAAGATGGTATCTTACAATATCATCTAGATAAATTACATAATGATTATTTCCTATATCCGGAAGTTTAATAAATCTACCAGTAATTCCAACCGGGAGAGGAATCAATGCGTACCCTAACTTCTTGGTACCTTTCTTAGACATCTTAACAGCTAAGTAAATATGAGCGTCATTGACATCAGAAAGATTTGCTTTTTGAGAGATGATTATTGGATTTATATATCCAGCAACATTTTTAACATAATAATCATGAACGAAGTTTTGCTGAGATTTGTTCAAATGCTTCTCATCTATAAGATGAATTCCCTTCTTCTCCAATTCATCAAATATATGTGATTTAATAACATCGTATTCTTTTGAATACAAAGTAGTAAGACTAGTGATCTGCTTCAACGTATTCAAAGCTTCTTCTCTTTCATCTCTAAATTCTTTTCCTTTAGTTTCAGCTATTCTCTTAGCTGAAGCTACTCTAACTTTATAGAACTCATCCAAATTATTTGAATAAATTCCAAGAAAACTCAATCTTTCATATAAAGGAACATCTTCATTAGCTGCTTCTTTAAGTACTCTATTGTTGAAGTACATCCAAGATACATCTCTAACGATATAGTTGGAATCATTCAATTCGATGACATCATCAATCTTTTTACTCTTGTTATTAGCCATAATACTCCCTCCCAAAACAATCATTACTCATGTATATATTTTATTGTTTTTCAAAGATTAAAGATATAAAAAGATTGTAAATACTTATATTTTGGGTTTTATTTAATACAAATAATAAATACTTCTTTCAATTCAAAACTAACAAATTATATATCTATTACATTTCAATTCTATTTGATGCTACTGTATTTCATCCAAGTCATTAGTGTTCTTCCGTCCTTTATAGTTCCATCCATACATTTAATTTCAAATTCTTTAATTGGCATTCTAATGATATTAAGAAATTCATCTGGATCCCTTTTAATATTTCCTAAATATAATCCAGTTGCTAAGAAAGGATATACGATTTCATTAGAATAAGCTGGTGCTGGATAAAATTCACCTAGACTAACCCATGATTCAGCTTTATAACCGGTCTCTTCTTCCAATTCTCTTTTAGCTGTATCTAATAAATCTTCAGCACCATCTCTTTTGCCTGCAGGTAAACCTATTATTCCTCTTTTAAAAGTATTTCTATATTGTTCCTCAACTATAACATTATTCTCATCATCTATAGCTAAAATGACTACTCCATTCTTTCTATCTACTATTTCTCTTATAGCTTCTTTATCGTTAGGCATCTTTACCTTTAACACATCTACATTAATCTTCTTTCCTTCATATATTCTATTTACATCTATTATTTTTTCTTTTAAATCCATAATATTCTCCTATGCTCTAATTATAAGAATTACACTAAAGAATAAATATCTTTTTTATTATCTATCTTTAAGCTTTATTAATTATAGATGTTATTAATAAAACAAACTCATTTGTTATAAAATAAATCAAAAGAAGGAAACGGCTATGGGATTTCATTTAATAAACGCTGATATAACAACATTAAATGTAGATGCTATCGTAAATGCGGCAAATAATGATTTGCTTCCTGGAGGAGGAGTTTGTGGGGCTATATATTCTAAAGCTGGATATGATGAATTATATAAGTCTTGCTTAGAAATAGGACATTGTAATACTGGAGAATCAGTAATAACTCCTGGATTCAATCTACCTTCTAAATACATAATACATACAGTAGGACCTGTCTATAGAGATGGAAATCATAATGAATCTAAATTGCTAGAATCATGTTATTTAAATTCACTAGATTTAGCAAAACAAAATTATATTCATTCCATAGCTTTTCCTCTAATATCCTCAGGAATCTATGGGTATCCTAAAAAAGAGGCATATGAAATTGCTTATAAAGCTATTTCAAATTATTTAACAAAAGAGGATTACGATTTAAAAGTATATCTATGTATTCTAGATAATAGTTTCTTAATATCTATAGAAGAAAGAAGTAAATTGAAAGAATACATCTCTAGCAATTTAATTAGAGTTGGTCATGGTGATAGATGTTTCTTCTCGATTAAAGAAAGAAATCTAGCACCTCGTTTAGCAGCATTTCCAACTAACGAATCTTTCAAAAAAGAAATACAAGATAATTTAGAGAAATCTTTCTCAGATTATTTATTGAAACTTATAGATGAGAGAAATCTAAAAGATTCCGATGTCTATAAGAAAGCTGGAATAGATAGAAAGTTATTCTCTAAAATAAGACGAACAGATTATCAGCCTAGCAAAGACACAGCTTTAAAACTGTGTATAGCTTTAAATCTGAACACAGATGATACTAAAGACTTATTGGGTAAGGCTGGATATGCATTGAGTCAAAGTATAGAAAGGGATTTAATTATTCAATACTGTATCACTAATAAAATATTTGATTTGATGAAAATTAATAACTATTTATTCTCTTTTAATCAAAAAACTTTAGATTGATTATTTGTCGCTTTCAAAGCGACCTTTTTACATCGAATTATTTATATAGTATCAACGTAAAAAGGAGAAAAGAGATATGAACAATTCAACAGAGTTAGTAGTGATACTAGATAGATCAGGTTCGATGCAGAGATTAGCTGAAGATACTATTGGAGGATTTAATTCTTTGATCGAAAATCAAAGAAAGCTAGAAGGTAAATGCACAGTGACTACAGTCTTATTCGACAACAAAGTAGAAATTCTCTATCAAGGGAAAAATATAAAAGAAGTCCCGACATTAACTTCTAAAGAATACTTTGCTAGAGGGTCGACTGCTTTATTGGACGCTATAGGAATAACAATAAATGAAACTAACAGCAAAATTTCATCGATGAAAGAAGAAGAAAAGCCAAACAAAGTTTTAGTTGCTATCACAACAGATGGATTAGAGAATTCATCCAATGAATATTCTTATTCTTCAATCAAATCCTTGATTGAAGAGAAGAAGAAGCTTGGTTGGGACTTCATATTCTTGGGAGCAAATATTGACGCTATTGGAGAAGCTAATAAATTTGGAATAGAAAGAGATATGGCAATGAACATCAAAGCCACTAAAGTCGGACAAAGATATGCTTTTGAATCCATCAATAGAGCGGCATACCATGCTAGATTCTCAAACGCCATTTCATCCGATTGGAAAGATACACAAGAAATCGATATACCAGAAGAAAAGAAAGAAGATGTTAGTTTAAAGGAAAGACCTATAATTTTAAATCATATAAAAAGATTTAGAAGATAAATATAATCTCATCTAAAACAAATACAATTCAAAATCAAATACATAGAACAAACTAAGCCTTTTATTTATATAATATCTATTGGTGAGGTGAAATATATGAAAATAGTATCTATCAATAGAGATATATGTATAGGCTGTGGAATGTGCACAGCAATTGCTGATGCAGTATTTGAGCTTTCCGATGACGGACTAGCTTCAGTCAAGATTCCTAATGGAGAATTGACAAATGCCGATGATGAAGACGTCGCTGAGCAAGCTAAAGACGCATGCCCTAGCGGAGCTATTGAAATAGAAGAGAAATAGATTGATCTATCATTTTAATTAATAAAAGCTTTAACACTTCTATTAAGCTTGTTATTTTGGCTTATATAAACGATCTATCTAATATAACAAGTCATTAAGACATCTTAATAATAAATGCTGTATCGACTACCGATACAGCATTTTTGTTTTATAAAAACTAAATTCCAATTCTAACGTGCATCAATAAAGCTTAATTACATTGATAGCTATATTACTTAGCATTCAATGCAGCTTTTTTCTTCTCTTCCATGACTTTCTGCAAGTCATTGTTCTTCTTACGAGTCATACAGTCAGCTCTCATTTGTTCAACCACTTTGAGAGGGACTTCTCTATAAGATCCTCTAGGCATATCTTTGAGTCCGATATTTCCAATAGAGATTCTCTTCAAACTATAAACTCTCTTTCCAAGATATTCCATCATTCTACGAATCTCACGGTTTCTACCTTCATGAATAGTTATTTCATAAGTACAGTTATAAATTGAGATTCCAGCTTCCCTTACTTGAGCAGGAGAAGTCATTCCATCTTCTAGAGGAATTCCATTTCTGAGTTGTTCGATTTCAGGTTTTGTAAGTCTCTTATTGATTTTGACTTCATACACTTTGTCAGGACTTGATGAAGGATGCATGACCAAGTTTGCAAAATCACCATCGTTGGTCAAAAGAATAAGGCCTTCTGAATTGATGTCCAAACGTCCGATAGGGAAAACTCTTCCATACTGAGGAGGAACCAATTGAGTTACGAGCTTTCTATCTCTTGGATCAGAAGCAGTGCAAATAAATCCCAAAGGTTTATTGACTGCCAAATATACTTTTTGACCTACTCTAGCCAAAGGATATCCATCAACTTCAATATAACAGTTAGGATCAAAAGAACTTCCTAATTTATCGACAACCTTATGATTTACTTTGACTTTACCTGCTGTTATATAATCCTCAGCTTTACGACGAGAGCAAAATCCTCTATCAGCTATAATTTTTTGAAGACGAACTAATCCATCAGCAGATACATCGTTGGATTCATCCTCTTCATGCTTTATTTCTTCCTCAGGTTGTTCTAACTGAGCTTCTTTGTTTTCTTCTTCAACTTCGGCTTCTTTTTCGATTTCTTCGTCTATCATATCTTTTACCTCACTTTTTTCATTTCAAGTCGATTTATTACCCATAGACCTAACTGCTGAGCAAACAGAGTTGCTTTACTATTTGCTGCTTCATCCGACAACTGCTTAGGCGAATGTGCATCGATTCCTATGATGCACTTTGCTCCCATCTCACTAGCTATTGAGAAGAATGATGTAGTCGGATAAGACCATCTATATTCTTCTCCAATTTTCTTCTTTCCTGATCTTATCCCACCGACATTAATTTCGAGAGGAACATCACATTCCATAGCTGTTTCGATTATCTCGGTAGAGATTTTACGACAATCGGAGTCAAAGGTCTCCACTTCACTCAAAAAAAGATCAGGATGAACAAAACAAGAGTATAAACCAGAACGCAAGGCTTTGCAGGCAACTTCTTTATAAATATACAAAGTATTTGCTGTAGTTCCTTTTCCAAAGTGAGCATAGACTTGTCTCAATGAATTCATAGCTCCGTGATTTCCCAACAGTAAGTAATCCAATGTTCCGGTTTGAAGAAGCACTTTTAAGTAAGGCATATAATAATCAAAAGCTTCGGCTTCATATCCCAGATATATTTTGATTCTACCTTCATATTTCTTAGCTAGAGATCTAATCGAATCAAAATACCCTTGAGCTTGATTATAGGTGCCTCTAATTCCAGGCTCATTGAATCCAGGATACATGACATGATCAGAGAATCCTAATTCAGACAATCCCATGCCCAATGCTTCTTTCACATAATCTTCATCGATGCCATCAGCATGACCGCATCTATAAGTATGTGTATGATAATTTCCAGTCATGCCAAAGCCTCCATTTAATATTATATCTTTAATAAGTCACCTTATAAAGAACAAGTCCTTTACCAGGGACTTTTAACCTAGGTGTACCCGTAACACCTATTCCAGAGAGTTTGTCTTTGATAGATTCCAATGAAGATCTACCAGTCGCCACCTCAACAGCTGCTCCGACCATAAATCTAACCTGATATCTATGAAAACAAGGGCCTTTTATATAAGTGAATAAAATTCCATCTTTCTGTATAACTTCTATAGATTCTATTGCACTTATATAAGTCTCATTTTCATCCTTTCTATCATCTTTAGAAGAAAACAATTTAAAGTCATGAATCCCAAGAAATATATTTAATGTCTCTTTATATTTTTCTATATCTATTTCTTTGTTTGGGTGATATAAATGAGATTGAAGAAACGGCTCTCCTTCCAAATCAATCAAATAAATATATGTTTTAGAATGAGCTGAGAATCTAGGGCTAAAAGAATCATTTCTTTCTTCTATTGATTTTACTTTTAATATTCCATTAAAAGGCAAGGATAAAACTGAAGGCAGTTTATTCATTTTTATCCTATCATCACAAGGAGTAAAAGCACAGACGAAATCCATTGCTGAAACATCGCTATCCAATCTAGAGCAGCACTCCAAATCTATAGGCCTATCATAGATTCTAGATAGAACTTTTTCTAATTCACCTTGAACAGTCTTACATCCTTTTTGCTTTTGTGTTCCTTTAAAGCAAAGACCGTCAAACCCAATATGCATTACATATTTCATAGAAAACTAGCAATAGATTTTAAATATATCGATAACAGATCCATCGACTTGGAAATAAACAAAGAATAGAGAAGAGGCTAATGCAACACACCCGAATATCAGCCATAGACCATCGACAAATCTAAAAGGATATTGACGATAACGAGTTCTTTTCCCTAATGGATCATATCCTCTAGCCTCGAGTGCATAGGCCAACTCCGATGCATGATGAAAAGAAGTTGTTATTAAAGGAATTAATAGTGAAACAATAGCTTTTATTCTATCTTTAGCTTTACCATTTGAATAATCCAAACCCCTGGCTGCTTGAGCTTTAAATATAGTTTTAGCTTCACTAGCTAATACTGGGATAAATCTCAGTGCCAAAGACATAGTCATAGAAAAGGCAGCAGTAGGAACATGAAGCCAGCGAAGTGGAGTTAAGTACCATTCCAAGGCAAAAGTCATATCCATAGGTTTAGTAGTGGAAGCAAACATCAACGATAGAATAACCATTAGGAAGATTCTAGCTATGATATATCCGATAAATAAAAATGTCGCAGAAGTTATTTTTTTCTTACCTACCTCAAATAGCAATTGGCTATTACTAGTCCAATCAGGTGCTTTCCAAAAGAAGAAATTCAATATGACGACAACAAACAATAAGACCCAAAGAAATGACATAGATTTCATCAGGCTGCCAAATGAAATTCTACTTATCAATAATCCAATCATCAATAGAACAAATATTCCGCCCAATACAACTAAAGACATTGCGTATGGATATACGACATCCCCCCTATTTCCATAAGGCAGGAAAATTGCAACCATAAAAACAACAAGCAAGAATAGCTTTACTCTTGTATCCATTCTATGAATAGGTGTGTTGAATGGGACATACTGTCCAAAAGATCCAAATCCGTTCATACCCTACACCTCTTTATCTCTTCAGCCAAAGATTTTGAATCTTTAACTTTTTCTAAGTCTATATCTAACCCACCTTCTTTAAGCTTCAAAGCATATTCAAACGCTTTAGGTGGAACCAAAGAAGCTTTATCCATAACTTCCTGATCTTGGAAGACTTCATAAGGCTTTTTATAAGCTATGAGTTTTCCATCGCTTATTACCGCCATACGATGTGCATTCTTCAACGCAAATTCCATATCATGAGTGATGAACACAATGGTCATACCTTCAGCATTTTTAGCCATGATACTATCCATTATTTCTTTTGCACCTTCAGGATCCAATCCAACTGTAGGCTCATCCAATATTAAAATCTCCGGGTTAAAAGCCAAAATGCCTGCTATTGCCACTCTTCTCTTCTCACCGCCAGATAATTCAAATGGCGATCTAGAAAAATAAGAAGTTGGAATTCCAACTGAAAGCAATGCATTTTGAGCATTTGTTTGAGCTGTTCCTTTATCCATCCCGAAATTTTCAGGTCCGACCATAACATCTTTTAATACACTAGTCTCAAACAACTGCATCTCAGAGAATTGAAACATGAGTCCAATCATCTTTCTTAAACTCTTCCAATCCTTCAATTTCTTAGGCTTTTTATACTTTATCTTTCCATTCTTCTTAACCACAGGAGTTTGATCTACAACTATTCCATTGGGATAAGTTATAACACCTGTTGTCGGAGTTAAAAGAGCGTCGATGTTTTGAACGAGAGTCGACTTGCCAGACCCTGTCTTTCCGACCAAAGCAATGATTTCACCTTGTTCGATATCCATCGAAACATCGATGAGAGCTTCTTTCTCATTAGATGTCTTTCTATCATAAAAATAACAAAGATTCTTTACTTGGAGTGCTGACATAATTGCCTCCCTAATTCTTCAGGGTTGTCAAACTTAGAAGTCTCAATTCCTAATTCTGATAAATCATTTCTAAGCTGATAATCAAAGGGAAGAGTAAGACCTAATTCTTCGACAAGTTTAGGATTAGAGAACAATTCATTAGGTGAACCGGTAAATCCAAGTTTCTCGTGATCCAAAGCTATTACATAATCCGCTTTCTCAATCTCAGCCGTTTCATGTGTCACTGATAAAATCGTTAAGTTAGGAAACTTCTTTTTTAAATCTTTGAGCATGCTTATCATCTCAATCTTGCTCAAAGGATCGAGCATAGAAGTAGATTCGTCCAAAAGCAATATAGATGGATTTCTAACTAAAATCGAAGCTAATGCGACACGTTGCATTTGACCGCCAGATAGTTTTGTAGGCTCTCTTTTAAGCAAATCAGTCAAATTTAACTTTTCTGCTATAGTCTTCACTTCTTCCAGCATCTCTTTATAAGATACTCTATTGTTTTCCAATCCAAAAGCGATATCTTCTTCAACCGTAGCACCTACAAATTGAGAATCTGGATTTTGGAATACTATTCCAACTTGCTTCCCTATCAATTCATCAACGTTATCGTCAGTAACTTGTGTTCCGTTAATAAACAAAAGACCAGATGTAGGAATAACTAATCCTGCAATAATTTTAAGGAGAGTTGATTTCCCAGTTCCATTTCTTCCTACAATACAACAATACGAATTCTTAGGAATGGATATAGATAAAGAATCCAAAACCATTCCCTCTTCTTTTGTATAGAAGAAAGACAACTTCTTTGTTCCTATAGCTTCGTTTTCTTCTCTCTTATCCATTTGAGACCTCGTTATCATATTTTCCACTGCTAATATCTTCTATCTCTTCTTTACTCAACTTCTCACCTCTAGCTTTTGCTTGGATCTTATGAGCTTTTAGTATAGCAAGTCTCTTCTTTTTAAGTGTGTTTTGTTCATCAGTTCCATAAGAAAGTCCTTTTCTTATTCTGGTTTCATGAACAATTATATAAATCCAATAGCCACCATACACTAGAAATGATACAACACCGACACCAATTAGGACACCACGAAGTAAATTTTCATCCTTACTAGTTAAAACTCCCCAGAGCATGCTTATGAGCAAAGCTAAAATCAAAAGGACAATTAGAGATTTCAAGAAATACTTCCAATAAGGTGTTGGCTGTACTGGCTTTCCTTCGTCTCTATAACTCATATTTCATATCTCCAAAATCTATTTGCGGGACTCTTCCTAGATATTGAGAAGTTTCAACACCAGCCATTTCAAACAGCTTTCTAGAAGCTATCGAATAAGTTTTATCGTGATACTTATCATCTAAAAAAATAACTTTCTTAATTCCAGCTTGAATAACCGCTTTAGCACATTCGTTGCAAGGAAACAAAGTTACATATAAAGTCGATCCTTTGAGTCTTCTTTCAGTGTTCAAGATAGCATTTAATTCAGCATGACAGACATATGGATACTTTGTATCTAATTCATTTGCACCTTCTCTAGCCCAAGGTATTTTAGAGTCATCGATACCGATAGGCATTCCGTTGTATCCCAAAGATAAAACTTTATGTTCGTCAGAAACAATTGCTGCTCCAACTTTGGTAGAAGTATCTTTGGATCTAAGAGAAGACAAAATTGCGATGGACATAAAATATTCATCCCAATTTATATGATTTGTTCTTATATCTTCCTTATCTTTAACTATTACTTTAGGTAAATTGCTCATAATAAACACCTCTCTACAAACAAGAATAATTATATATAAAAAGAGCAAAATACTATTAGGTTATGAGGATTTTATAAATTTCCTCTTGCAAAACCAAAGTAATGTGTTTATAGTTATTAAGCACTTGGGTCTTTAGCTCAGCTGGGAGAGCATCCGCTTGACGTGCGGAAGGTCATAGGTTCGAACCCTATAGGACCCACCATTAAGAAAAATCAACGACACGAAAGTGTCGCTTTTTTTGTAGATATACAAGCCTTATGCAATTTTAATACACTTCTAAAACGCTTGCCGATAAAAAATCATGTTCTTTTGGATAATCGTGTCTTGAAAACCATTTCTAATAACTATATTAATAAAAAACACTATTCACTTTTATTAATAATTTGCTAAAATAATGTGCTGTCCATATAAAGACAGATGGAGAAATACCCAAGCGGTTCAAGGGAACGGTCTTGAAAACCGTCAGGGGGAGCAATCCCCGCTAGAGTTCGAATCTCTATTTCTCCGCCATCAGTTCACCATCCGAACCCTGTATGCATATCAGACAGGATTCGAAGTTATAGCACAGATGAAGGTTGACCCTCCACCGAGTGCAAAGAGTCCCTCATAACGAGGGGCTCTTTTTAGCTTAACTATGAATATATTCTCTAATATTTGAATCTAAATCCTTAAGTTCTTTTTGGATGTCTTTATTGGTACTATCCAAGATATCCTTTTTAAGGAAGATCTTTCCATTGTCTATTTCTATAAAATCACTGGAATTTTTTCTAATATAAAGGGCTGTCTCTCTAGAGAATCCTATCCTCTGAAGGAAGATTATCACTGGTTCATGAGTCCCGAACTCGATGAACTCATACCAGTCATTATTGAAGCTCTTCTGATTTGTAAATTCCTTGTATATATTCGAAAACTTGAGGAAATAATTTGATAGTTTGAAAAGGATGATTCCCTCGATATCTTTTAATGTGTTCGATATCAAGTAGTCAACCTGTCTTTTTGTTGCTTGATATATTTCCTCTTTGTGATTTATTTTGATAGTTTTCCCCCACCTTTTATTGTTGTAATAATCAATTCTGCTATCAACTATATATCTCAGCCCAGAGCCCATAATCCAATGTAAGAGAACAACGGCATATTGAGATATGCTGTTTCCTCTTCCGAGGTCCTCTCTCATATACTTTCCACAAGAATACATCGCTTAGTTTTTTTAAAAATCGAGAACTATTTCATAACTAGCTTTGTCATCGTTTAGGGTGCTGATGTCGGGATAATGAAGCCCATCCTTAAATATAGCTTCTCTAAGTCTTCTATCTTGAATGAAGTTGACGTTGATATCATCTTCCTGCTTTATATTTTGAGTGAGCTTAAATAAGTCTTCCTTCTTTATATTTCCATCTGATGTTAGTCGCTTTTCCACTTCCTTCGAGAAATAAGTATCCGTTCTTTCAGCGATGTCTTTGGCATAGATTAGAGAGAGCTTTTGGACTAGTAAATCGCCATCTTTGATCGAATCGGAATAGGGGAGTTCTCCCTTTGCAAAGGAGGAGACTATGGCCTTTGAGTTCTCAGGAGTAAGTACCTTTTCCAGAGATAATTCTTGGTCCTCTGCTTTAGATTGGGCCAGCTCTTCCATTCTCTTTGATGTCTTTTCATCTTCACTGACAAGGAATACATTTCCGTAGCTCGTGGTGCTTATACGTCCAACTCTGCCTGCTAGGTTCTTGAATTCGATGGAAGTCATATTAGACTGACCATTTTTGATGGAGGTTACAAATAGATTGTTTGCTGGCAGGTTCACTCCCTCAATGAGCGTGCTTGTGCAGAAAAGGAACCTGATAGCTCCGCTCTTATATAGTGCTTCCAGTCTAGCTCTTAGTGTCGGTGGCAGGTAACCTGTATGGAAAGCAATCCCTCTTTTTATGAGGTGGCATAACGAGAATCTCTGCGTTATGCCTTTTCTATGTCTATAGAGAGGTGACTATGATGCGAATTTCAATTCGATAATTTGCAAGCATAAATCACCAGAGACTATAATATTTGATGTGATAAAAATCTTGCCATTATAGTGAGGTGATAAAAAATGTTTCTTTATCCAAAATCAATTAAAGATTTAGAAGAGCATTCTATTCAGATTGACGATATTTATGCGGCACTTTGTGAAGAGCAAATTTACTGGGTTAAAGAAAAACTCAGACGCTTGACTAAAGATGAAAAAGAAGATGAAGCAGCGGATTTACGTATGGAAGGATATAAAGATGATGAAATTATCAAAAAGGTAAATCATATGCGAGTTTTATTAGATACTAGTGTTGTTCTAATAAAAAAAGGAAAAGAACCTAAAAGCACAGATAGAGTTAAATATACTAAGACAATACCTTATCCTTTTCTAATTGACTATATTGAGCAACATATGGTTCGTGGAAAAAAATGGAAACTTCTTTACAATAACCCTGTTTATGATATCGAATTTAATGGAAAAAAGATAAGTTTAAGTAAGGAGATGTCGTTTACAATAGAAAATGCAATCACATCCTTTCTGTGCTATTTGAAACTGAATAATCTACTTGAATAAACTAATGTAAAAAATTGTAAATGTATAGGGCTACACATAACTTAAGCCAATGCAATGTGTAGCCTTTTTGTATACTTCGTTACAGGATATTCCTTATCCTTCCAATGAATGATTAACCCCTAGGGGTTAACGGCAAAGAATTATAATTTAGTTGCCTAATTTTGTTGGAAGACATAAAGAGTCTCCTGTATTTTCTTTTAGTAGGCCTACTAAAAAAATTGATCCTAGAATGTGGTAATACAGTCATTTGAACTTTAAGTTCGTAATAAAAAATTACCAATTCCACTTTTTCATATATGCTTGATTAGATTCAATTGTACCGATGATGAGTACGTATTCATGAAGAAAATAAGTTATGGTAAAAGTAGCAGGAATACCAAGAAACATTATGAGGAATATCCTAGGAGGTTCGATGCCTCGCTCGACTGGATAGTCGGGCTGGCCGAAGACAGACGAGGCGGGGAGACTCTCGCTCACGAGTTGGTCTCACAGGAGAGAGCAAAACAGCAGGAGAGCTTCCGCAAGTTCATCGAAGGCATACCGCAGGACGACAAGGCAATCTCAGAGATAAAGGAGAAGGTCATCAAGCTGATGGAGGTCAAAGCATCAGAGCTAAGGAAGCGTCGCTCCGACGAGATCGACAGGAGATACGAGCCAGCGATGAGGAAGCTCAGTCAATTAGAGGAAGAGAACAAGAAATTGAAGGAAGAGCTGGAATCGAGGAAGAAGGGATTCCTAGGAAGGCTCTTCGGATAGGAAGAAACAGAATGGAAGACAAGAACAAGAAGGAAATAAGAAGGATGGGCATCTTCGAGATAGCGAGGCTGCCTGACGTGATACCCAATGGCGACTTCAAAAAGGACGAGGTCAACATGGGAGAGGTCAGCTCCTTCGCGAGGGAGATAGGCCCGTTCATCTTCAGGTGCCTGGAGGACAAGGCGTTCCACGACGACGTTGTGCTGAGGATGGACCTCAAGGCATGGATCAAGAAGTGCGACGCTTTGAACCCCGACGTGAGGAACTTCAGCCTATGGAACGCCATGGCCGACTGGTCGAACGTCGTTGGCAAGAGGCTATACGCATATGACTGCATAAGGAGCAACGAGTTCATGTCGCTTGACCTTTGCCAGAATCTGATGATGGCCATGGGAGTGATAGGGATGTTCAGGAAGCTTGCAATGATTAATGAGGAAAGAAGAGATGATACAGGAGATCGTGAAGGAGAAGGAAGCGAAAAGGGCTGTGCTCTACCTCAGTTACTCATCGGACAGCCAGAGGGAGGAGTCGATAGAGGCGCAGAGGCGAGAGCGTCTTGATTACGCCAAGAAGAATCAGATTGAGGTATTAGGCGAATACGCCGACAGGGCGAAGACAGGGACCAACACCAAAAGGCCAGAGTTCCAGAGGATGATAGCCGAGTCCACCTATAAGAAGTTCAACACGGTCCTCGTATGGAAGTCAGACAAATTCGCACGCAACAGAAGGGACTCCGTCGTTTATAGGAAGAAACTCGCCGAGAACGGTGTGTCAATCCTCTCGGTCACCGAGCCCAACGTCGAAGGCTCGGTCGGCATCCTCCTCCAGTCCAATGTCGAAGGAGTCAACGAGTTCTACTCAGTCGAGCTCTCCGAAAAGGTAAAAAGAGGAATAGACCAGAACGTATTGGAAGAAAAGCACCACGGAGGACACCTTCCCTTCGGCTTCAAGGTCATAGACCATAAATACGTCGAGGACGAAAAGGAAGGACCAATCGTCCGTGAGATATTCAGGCTCTACACTGAGGATGGGCTCAACATGCTTCAGATAAGCCAGAAGCTCGCAAAGCTCGGCTACACCAGAAACGACGGGAGGCCAATGCTCTTGTTGGATTCTCCGTCAACGGCAAGGATTACTTCTACGACAGGGACATCCTCGGAAACATCAATGCCGTTATCGATTCAGCTGGAACTAAGCTAGTCTCCTATGCCTATGGCGATTTCGGTGCAGTCACTGAAACTATCGCTGATAGCGACGAGGCAAGTCTGGTTGCTAGGCTCAATCCGTTCAAGTTCAAGGGATACTTCTTCGATAACGAGACTGGTTTCTATTACCTCAAGTCTCGTTATTACAGCCCTGAACTCGGAAGATTCATCTCCGCTGATGGTGAGATCGGTCAAGTTGGAGACACCATGGTCATGAACCTATTCGCCTACTGTAGGAACAATCCTATCAACCTCTCCGATGAGGGTGGAAACTGGCCTTCTTGGGCTACTAAGCTCTGCATCGGTCTAGCTGTCATCGCCATATGCGCTATTGCGGTTGTTGCTACTGGTGGATTTGGTGCTTCTTGTATCGCTACTTCCATGTTGGTCGGAGCCGTCAAGGGCGCTGTTATCGGTGCCGTGACCGGTGCCGTTACCGGAGCTATTCAAGGTGCCATTACTGAAGGTATCAAGACAGGATCTTGGGAAGGTGCCTTAAAAGGTGCTTTGTCCGGAGCCATCGATGGAGCAGCCGACGGATTCATGTTCGGAGCCATCGGAGGTGCAATCTCTGGAGCCCTCAACCCGTCTTACTGTTTCATCGCTGGAACGATGGTAATGACTGCTGTTGGATTAAGGAGAATCGAGGAAATCAAGAAGGGCGATACGGTTCTTGCCTACGACGACAATACTGGTAGATACGAGGAGATGCCTGTCACTGATACTTATATCAACGAGACTGAAGAACTAGTTGAAATCAATGTTGGTGATGAGACTATCACCTGCACTCCTGGCCACAGCTTCTTGACTACTAAGGGTTGGAAGAAGGCAGGCGATTTGACAGATAAAGATATTCTCAAGACTTTAGGCGATGATCAAAAGATTACTGAAGTTATTAAGAAAGAACTAAATTCTAAGATTAAAGTTTATAACTTCAATGTCATGAGCTGTCATACGTATGCGGTTGGAAAGATTGGAGTGATTGTTCACAATAAATGTTCCGGTTCCTACGAGCTTGATTTCGATAATGGAAAAAATATATTGGAAAAGGTACTGAGAGACGCATGAGGGTATCAATTAATAGAATTGAAAAACAATATGGTGTAAAATGTATACGCTCCGATTGGACGCCCGCTAAAACATCTAGAGATGGGTTCCTTCAAGAATATCAAAGAATGAGGAATGCTAAATTCAATCCATCAAAAAATGGTTTGAGATGTAAAATTTCTGCCGATATGGAGTTTTATAACATTATTAATAGCCCTGGTCTAAAAATATGGTTAGGATTGAAGTGATGAGAGGAAGACAAATATGGATAAAGAAAACGATAGATATACATTTATGAAACCGGAAATTGCGTGTAGTGAAACTGGATTTAAAGGACGAAGTGATCTTATTTTGTATTACGATATGTTAAATCGAATGAAGAATTATTTTGAACTAAATACTATTATTAAAAAATTTCATATAAAATGTATTATAATTCAACGTGGCTTCGATGATAAGTGGAATATAGAAAAGAAAAGCAAATTTTTTAACGAAGTAGATTTGCATAATATTACTGAATTCTTTGCCTCTGAAGTTAATTATGAACAGATAATTGATCTTTGTCCAAATATCACTACTATAGAATTAGATTTAAGGGGAAAAAAATTGTCGATGTTTCAAAAGCTAAGAAATTGAAATACTTTTCCATTCAAGGATTTAATGGATTCAATGTTAAAGGTATAAAAAATGAATCGAGTATTTCTTTTTGGGGGAAACCTGGACAAAAATTTGAATTTCCAAATTCCCTACCTAAACGATTAAATTCATTAGGCTTCTTATATTACAAAAGTATAGATTTAGATTCTTTAAATCTTGAATACTTAGAAAGCTTCGATTCATCTTATGGGGGGAAGTCTATAATTGTCGATGCCAACAATGCATTTGTCCCTTATTTAAAATCTATTGATATTAGACGTGGTAATTGTTCGTTTTTTACGCCTTCTTTTATCAATAGAGCTAAGGCATTAAAAGTTCTTATGATTGAAAATTGCACACCTATATTTTCACTAAAAGGAATTTGTTATCTTAATCATGTATCTATAACAGGTACTGATATTTTAGACAAAGATTTAACACCTCTTAAAACTTGTAAATATGTGAATGTTACAGACAAAAAAGGATTTAATATGAGAAACAAAGATCTTCCTAAAAACACCCAATAGTAATAATCGTTAAAAGCCGTTACAAATGTTGTTTACCCTAATCGTAGACATGACTAGGAAAGTGTTACCCGTGAAAATGACAGATCCTAGATGGCCGGGACAAAGCGGATGGAAGAAGATACAACAGACTTTTCCTGCAACCATTAACGGTAAGAACACGCACATTTCAATTCATTACGTTATGAATGACGTGCTAAAATTAGCAGATGATTTCAAAGTAAAATAAGGAGATTCGATAAAATGGTTAAAAAACTTCAATTAACTTATGGAATAGATAATTATTTGGAACTTAGTGTTGACACCGAAGAATCATGTGAATTACGTATAGAATACAACATCAATGACTTCCGTGGCAAAGGTGATATTTGTTTTGCGAGTATCGAGAAAGATTATGTATTAAGGGATATTGATGATTACAAAAAGAGAAAAAGAGGATATGTACAAATAGATAGTGAAGACTCAGCAGAGTATTATTTAAGAATTTCTGATGTGTTTGGAAACCCAAACAAAGTTCTTCTAGAAGGCGAATTTGGTAATTATGTCGATGCCTCAATTAAATTCAAAGTCGAAATTACGCCTAAACAGCTAGATGAATTTAAAGAATTAATCGAAGCAATGGTTATCTGATGAGTTATTATGCACAAGAACTAGCACCATTAGTGCAAAGAAATCTTATCTCTAATTAGCATCAAAATGCGTCTTCTGTTCATTCGGTGAATAACCTTATGAATGGTTGACGCATTTTTAGTAATTATTTATCCTAAACTTTTTTAAAGAAATGGCACTTCTATAAAAAATACGGCTATTTTCCCATCCCAAGTACCCTATGGTCAGGACCCTTGCCAAGATTTGTCTAATGTTGGGAGATTTCATAGAGTCCAGAGAGGTATTGATCGTGACGCCAATTCTAGAAGTTGCTTGCTATTGGAAGTTGAAAGAGTTCTAAAGGAAAGAAAAGCTTTGAGCATGGATATGCCTAAATTCCTTATTTTGGAAAATGTCACGTCTTTATTGGCCAAACGTCATAGGCATAACTTTGAGGATTGGAAGGAGCAGTTAAGAAAGTTAGGCTATTACAATAAAGTCTATAAATTAAATTCACTTAATCTTGGTGTTCCACAGCATCGTCAAAGATTGCTAATGCTTAGTATTTTCACCAATAACAATTCAGAGCTAGAAAATAAGATTGAAGATTATTTAAATAAGAATGATTTAGAACAAGTAAGGATAAAAATGACACCTCTTTCTTCTATTCTAAAACTAGATTATTCAAATTCTAAATATTTTAATGAAGCAAAATTATCTCAGCCAAATCCAACGCCATCTCGTAACACTATTTGGGATAATAATTTAAAAATTATCGATGAAAATGGAAATATAGCAGATCATTCAGCTACAATAACAACTAAGCAAGATCGCCATCCTAACTCAGGTAATTTATACTTTGACTATCCTAAGAATAAGCTTTCAAAGTATAGATTCTTGACCCCAAGAGAATGCTTCTTGCTGATGGGATTTGATGAAAACGATTATGAAAAAATAATCAAAAATAATTTAGCTTCAAGAAAGGGATCTTTATTCTTTTCGAGAGACAAAATGTATAAACTTGCCGGAAATAGCATAGTCGTAAATGTCTTAGAACAAATCTTCGATACAATTGTATCTCTTGACGAATTGTTTTTCTCCAATAAGAAATAGTTTCGCACCTTTGCACAAGAAGTGATCACTAAAGAAAGAACCAAAGAAATAAATATATCTCATAGGTTATCTCTTTGTAGATAATTTAGTATTACTAGTTAAGTTATCTTTATTAGTTACTTTAAGGCTTAAGAATATTCCACAGTAAAGACTTAGTTATTTCTGCTAAGTAATATTTCTTGATTATTTCCTTTAAGTTTAATGACTAAGACTAAGTATTACTACTCTTGTAATTATCTAGGCTATTAATACTAAATAATATATTAAAACACTGCCTTAGACTGTTAATAGTAGTTTAAGAGTAATAAAAAGGGATTGTTAGGGGAAGAAGAAAGATTATTAATAGCGACTAAAAGCCTTTAATCACGAGAGCTCTTTTCTTTATATTAAGTGAATTCTTCCACTTGTTTATTTCATCTAAAATCTTTCTTTTAAACATTTTAATGCTCCTCAAAATAAAGACCTGCACCTTTTTATAGCGAGTTTCAAGTGTATCTTGCACCTTTTTATAGGGAGTTTTAAGTATATCCTGCACCTTTTTATAGCGAGTTTGGCTTTCAAGCTCTTTTTCAAGCAAATTCTATGCACCAGAAATAATAATTTTTAAATCTTTTTCTTCATTTTGAATTATATTATCAATAGGAGGTAATAATAATGTGTACAGCAGCAACATTAAAAACAAAAGACTTCTATTTCGGTAGAAATCTAGATTATGATTTTTCCTATGGTGAACAAGTAGTTATTCTCCCTCGTAACTATCCTCTTTCTTTTAGACATGAAGGAAATACAAGAAATAACTATGCAATTATAGGAATGGCATGTGTTATAAAAGATTATCCTTTATTCTATGATGGAATGAATGAAAAAGGTTTAGCTATAGCTGGACTAAACTTTGTCGGAAACGCTGTTTATAAAAAAGTGACTAGTGGTAAAACAAATATAGCTCAGTTTGAATTCATTCCATACATTTTAAGGAACTACTCTTCTGTAAAAGAAGTGAGAAAAGCTTTAAAGAATCTAGTCATAACAGACACCCCATTTAATGAACACTTTCCACCATCCCAACTACATTATATTATTGGAGATAAAGATGAAACTATAGTAGTTGAACCTATGAAGGATGGAATTAAAGTCTATGACAATCCTGTTGGAGTTTTAACAAATAATCCACCTTTTGATAAGCAATTATTCAATTTAAACAACTACATGTCTTTATCTGAGAAAGATCCGAAAAACACTGCTTTCTCCAATGTAAATCTTGGGACTTATAGTAGAGGAATGGGTGCTATAGGTCTTCCTGGAGACTTATCATCTATGTCTAGATTTGTTAAAGTTGCTTTTACAAGAAATCACTCTATTTGCAAGGAAGATGAGAAATCATCAGTAACTCAATTCTTCCATACTTTACATAGTGTAGAGCAACAAAAAGGGTGTTGCGAAGTTAAACCAAATGAATACGAGATAACTATATATTCTTCTTGTATGAATACTCAAAAAGGAATTTACTACTACACTACATATGATAATAATCAAATAAACTCAATAAATATGAATAAAGTGGATCTTAATGGCTCATCGCTTTATAAATATCCATTAGTTAGCAAACAAAATATAAATGAGCAGAACTAATGTCGCTAGAATGGGAAATAATTGACACATTATTATTTCTTTGATATGCTAACATTAGGAGGATGGGGATATTAATATGGCTAACAAAAGAAAAGATGAAGATGCCGATGAGGGAGAGATTAAAGCCAAAAAGAAAGCTTCGCTTTTATTGATACTAAAAATTCTAGACAAGTACTCTAACGAGCCTAGCAAGGATGATAAAAATAGCGATTGCTACTTAACACAAGCCCAAATAATAGATATTCTTGAAAATGAATACGGAGTAAAACTAGATAGAAAGAGTGTTTCTAATTCTATACTCTTATTACAAAGATTATCAAACAAATATCCTGAAGACTTTAATTATGAGATCAGCCAACCCGACAATAGAATAGGATACGCTATAACTAAAAGGACTTTTGAATTAGAAGAAGCACGTCTTTTAGATGATTCTATTTATTCATCTAAACTCATAAACAGACATGAAGCTTCTGAATTGATTAAAAAGATCAATAGTACTTTTAGTGTTAACCAACAGAAATTATTACCATCATTATCTATCCACCACGAAGAAAAAGGAAAAAGCGATAAGAATCAATTCTTAAAAGAAACTCTCTTAAATGTTCAAATCATTACAGAAGCCATCAATCAAAAGAAAAGAGTAATATTTAACTATATAGGATTCGATAACAACGGTAATAAGATACTGAGAAGAGCTACCAAAGATCCAAGCAAATATAGAAAATATGCTGTATCTCCTTATTATTTGGTAAATAATAATGGTAGATACTACCTTCTTTGCAATTATAAAAGATTCAAAACAGCTGATGAAAGCAAATATGTCAGCGCCTTTAGAATCGACTATATGAAAAATGTCTCAATTCTAGAAAATGATGAAGATGGAAGATATAGAACAATTGATGAAGTCAATGCAATTAAAGATGAAAACGATGTTAAATTCGATATTAATAACTATTTAGCTACCCATATGTACATATTTGGAGACGATACTGAATTAATTAATGCCAAATTCAAATCAACCAATCCAAAAAGATCCAAAGTCGATGTAGTAAAAGATTGGTTCGGCGATAAGGCTATGATTTATGAAAAGGATGGGAATTGTTACTTTGATGTAAAGATAGATAAAGATTCTTTAATATACTGGTCTATGCAATATGGAGAAGATTTCATACCAGTTGCACCATCTTATTTTGTAGAAGAAGTAAAGGAAGCATTACAAAAAAGAATGGATATGCTAAATAAACCCAGTAGCAATTCATAAATGAGTAAAAATGTGTACTTACTCACGTATAGGCATTGAGTAAAATAAAGTACGGATAGGGTTAAGCCATGCCTAGCGAGCCTTATCCTTTTTCATATATAAGAAAAACGAGGACTTGATATATGTCTAGACAAGAAACAGTTACATTGACCAACATGGTCATGATCGAAGATGAGAATGGAAAAATATTAGTAGAAGACAAAGTCGATCCAAATTGGAAAGGAATTTCCTTTCCAGGTGGTCATTTGCTCCCCAATGAATCCATCGTCCATTCAGCAATCAGAGAAGTAAAAGAAGAAACAGGATTAGACATAAAAAATTTAAAGCTTGTTGGTGTAAACAACAATGTGAGTCCGAATTTCAATAGATATTTAGTTTTCTTATTTAAGACCAAGACCTTTTCTGGTGAATTGAAATCATCAGAAGAAGGAAAAGTCTTTTGGGTTGAAAAGAAAAATCTAAAAAATTATAAACTGACTCCTGAATTCAGTGATTTGATAGAAATATTCTACAATGATTCTATAAATGAGAATTATGCTGTATGGGATGACAAAGGTGAAGTCAAAGATCATCTCTTATAAATAATTGGTTTAACACAAAGTAATACTACATTTTTATTAAATATAGATTTATAATCTCTTTTTGTAGTGGAGGTTATCTATATGTCAGCTGCAGAAATTGTCTTATTCATCGTTTCAATATTCCTTATCATCATTTGCTTAATGCAATCAGGAAAATCCGAAGGTGCCTCCTCAGCTATTACCGGTGGTAACACCATGAACATCTTTTCTAGGACTAAGGAAAGAGGTGTTGATAAAATATTGTCTATTATCACTTTTGCTACCGGAATCGTCTTCTTCTTTGTCACATTGTTGACAATGCTCGGATACTAATAATTATTTGCTAGCACTAAAAAAGACCAGCCTATCGGCTGGTTTTTTGATTTATTTTTCTTTGCTCCTAGATAACTATAATAGATCAATTCTAATTTTTTATGATTAAAGTTTATCCTTTCTATTAACATCATCATTTTTAGACCATGTTTCACCGTGATAACGAGCATGTAGTTTATCCAAATTAAATTGAGCAACTTCCTCTAAAGTAATGCCTAAAGCAGATGCAGTTTCTGCTAAGTACCAAAGCACATCACCTAATTCATCTTTTAGATGCTCTTTATCGAGATCATGTTTTTGATATTTATACTTCTTAACTATATCGCAGCATTCACCACATTCACCAGCCAATCCCAAAACACCATTAGTAAGCATATCCTTCTTACCATCTTCAGATATTAAGTTATATGCATGTTTTTGATATTCATTAAACGACAACTTTTCCTTCTTTTCTTCACTCATAATATAATGCTCCTCAATGCTATTTATTTTATCTTATATAAATAGTAAGGAATAAGGTTATTGATTGAATTTAATAATATCTATAGGTCTTTTCTTAGTTAAAAGAATAATAGGAATCAATGTAAACATAAAAGAAAACAATAATCCCAGCAAAATAGGAGCGATAAATTCCAAAACACCAAGTGTAATTATGACCAATGCCAAATGATAATAATTCGATACAATTAAATTCGATAAATACCCATATTCAAAATTAAATTCAATATTAACATCTCCTTTATTAAAAAAAGAAATTGGAATATTCTTTACTCGATCATAATCATTAAGCCTTGATAGTCTCAAATAAAACACTATCTCTTCCTTTTATTCCAGCCATCGAAAGAAACACTAACGCTAAAGCTAATAATCTTTTCATATCAAAAACATTTCTATGCTTTAAATTTACATTAGTTATCTAATTTGTTTGGTAGTCAATATTAAAGCTATTGTTTACTATTTATACTTTTTTTCGTTCAATTATCGTGTTTTATAACTTTTAAGTCTTCCTTATTCTTAGCTAAATTTTGAAAAACATATGTCAATTTTAAGATTTTATTTGATTGTATGTGCTTACTTGGTGTATCATAAAACTTAGCTAGAAAGGAATAGTATCTATGAAAAGTTCTAAAAAAGTTTCAATCTTATCGCTGTTAGTCATTCTAAGTTCTTTAGCTTCATGTAATGGTAATTTACCTGGCAGTACTGCATCTCCAGCAACACCAAATTCAACCATCTCTCCAACAACACCAAAACCCACACCCAGTTCTACTGTAACAAAAGAAGAATTCAACATCACGACTGATGTTGATGATGGAGCCACAATCTCCGGTCTTCCAAAAAAAGCAAGTGAAGGCGATGAAGTCGAATTCCAAGTCGAATTGAAAGAAGAAAAAGAGATTTCTTATGTCACTATAGATGGAGAAAATATAATAACACCAGAGAATGGTGTCTATAAATTCGTAATGCCAGCTCATGCTGTAACCGTAAAAGCTGTAACTCAAGATATGAGATATGCAGTAAATGTGGAACAAATTGCTGGAGCTACAATTGCAGTATCTTCCACCTTGGCAAAGAAAGGTGAGACTATAAAAGTTAGAGTAGCAATCACCGATTCAACCAAAGAATCACCCATAGTAAAAGCTGGAAATATCGATGTCCCAATGGCTTTAGTAGAAAATGAAACTAAAACATTTGAAGGATCATTCGTTGAACCCGGAAGTGATGTATCTTTACTAGTGACACTATCGAATGCACCTGCAGAATATACAATTCTTGATAAAGCTGGTGATGGTGCAGTTGTAGTAAATGCACCTAAAACAGCTAAAGCTGGAGATAAAGTTACTTTTTCAATGGCTTTAGACTCTGGATTTGAATTTGCTGGTGAAGTTAAAGTTACCGCCGGTGATAATGAAGTTGAAGTCATAGCAAATGATGATGGAACCTACTCATTTGTAATGCCTGCTTCAAGCGTAACCATCAGCCAAGAAACAGCAGCATCAATATATAAGATCAATGCTACTATCGGTGAGCATTTGGATGTCGATGTTCCTGATTATGCAGCATATAATTCTAAAGTGGAATTTGTTGTTCCTTCCACCAATGAATATGAAGTTGATAAAGTAACACTAGATAATGTTGAATTGGTTGCAAATGAAGAAGGAAAGTATTCATTCACCATGAAAGATAGAGCTGTAAGTCTAGTCGTAACTGAAAAAGAGAGATTTGCTCCTATCATATTGAACAACTCTAAACATTTGATGATGACTGCCTATACACACGATGAAAAAGCTAACACATATACTCCTGTGACCCAGGTTAGATGGGGTGAAAAGTTATATATCAAAGTCACACCCAAGGCTGGAGTAAATGAAGGAGATTACGGCATCGACAAGGTAGAAGTAAAACTTGGTGAGAATAACACCCGTGCTTTATACACCAATTCAGATGGATATTACTACAATTCTTCCGCAGTAGTAAGCGATATGACATATGGATTACAATTCACCTTAACTGAAGTCGAACCTATATTTGATGCGAACCATGTAATAGTTGGATCACATGCAGGTGCTTATATCAATTATTCATATTCATCAGGAGTTTCATTAACTAAGACAAAATCTAATTTAGTTGCTGATAGATTTGGAAATATTTCTTTCCCAACCAGTTATTCTACAACTACTACTAAGATTACCTCAGTAGATGACACTACAAAAACATTTAAGATGGAAAGTACAGATTATGAAGGTGGATGGACTGACAATGGACTTATATATATCTTATCCACTTCAACATATAACAACCTCACATATGATCTTGTATTCTTGCAAGGCTCTACCTCAAGCAATCTTGAAACTGAGTATTTAGCAGATTCAAAAGATAGCACACCCACAAAATATATAGCCAGACTTAAAAATGATACTAAAGACATTTATGTATATGCTGAAAAAACAGGTAGTAAAAAAGCAACTATATCTGAGATTACTTCTATCCAAGTTGCAAATGGATTAACCAGCTTTACTGACGAAGGTGCTATCTTTAAAGCTACAATAAATGGTGAAGATAAATACTTTATTAATAGAAATGGCCTATTAACGGATTATTCAACAACAAATCCTTTGACCCTAACTGGATCTTTAGGAACAATTACTACCGATGGCATTTGCAATGCAACCGTGACAAAAGACGACAATACTATAAATACAACTTATTCAATAGATGGTGAATCTTTAACAATAATTATTGACGGAAAGGAGCATACTTTGAAAGTCGATACAGCCACTAACACATATCAAGAATTAAAATTCTCTGCTGGTTTATATATCGGTGGAAAAGTTTCTTCCTCGCATTCTTACTATAAGATGCAATTAACTACTGATTTTAAAGGAAAATGGGAATCTGGAAGTAACTCAGCAATTACATTCAACGATGATCAAACATTTACTTTTAATTCATATAAAGTTTTGCTATCAGATAATAAAAACTTGGCATTGGTAAGAGATAGTAGTAACACATACTTATTATCAAAGGATATAACAACATATATTGCCAGCAGCGTAGGTATGGAAATAGTCGGTCTAACTAATGGAACTCTAAAGACAGGCGAAAAGTTTGTTGCTGATATATACGACGCCAATACTAGCTCAAGTTCTCTTGTTAAAAAAGCTGTATACTTCGATGGAATCAATTATGTATTTGGAAGTATCAAGAACAACACAATCATCGATACTAAAGGAACATCGTTTATATTTGTCACTGAAGACAACCATGAAATCAGTATGAAAAATAACAATGGTGCATTAGAAATAGCTATAGATGTAACTGGAACTTATACTGATACAGACACTGAAAATAATCATGGCGAACTAATTTTATCAAACGATGGTACTGGAACTTTAAACAATGTAGCTATAACTTATGAAGTGAATTCCAAAGATGTAATCATCGTCAAAGAAGGCAATACGACATACACGATTTCGTTAGCAAATAGCACATACACAATTACAAACACTAAAGTATTAGTCCTTCCAGCTTTTGCAGGTCAAACATTCAAAGGCAAAATTGACTATATCGATGAATACGACGAGGGATATGATTCAGTGCCTTATGATGCTTATATAAAGTTCTCTTCTTCAGAAAAAACTTTATCATTCTCAGCCGGTGATGGAGCTTCAGCTTCAAATGTTGAAGGTGGTGAATATTTAAATAACAAAAATGTGGAATATACTTATGATGAAGCCTCCAAGGAAATCACCGTAGCTTTAAATGGTCACGCTGTGGTCTTTGTTTATGATTCAACCAAAAATACTTTAACTCCAAAATCATCAGTGACATTTGACTCCTTCTACTTTAGAACATACAATGATTATGCTTTTACTAAAGTAGCTTAATCCGATATCAAAAATAAAAAGGCTTTGATTTTATAATTTCCAAGTCTTTTTATTTTCTATATTTACTAAATATTAATTAAATAGTTCCTACAGGCTTATTTATGGCTGTAGAGAAAGCCTCTACTTGACCGAACATGAAGAAAACAACTTTAAGATAGCTCCTAAGAATGTAGATGAAAAATTAATAACTATAAAATCAGACAAGATAAATCATAGCTATGGCCTTAAATCCATAAATATGATTGCCAATAAATATAATGGTTCCGTATCTATACATCGAAGACAACATTTTTATTTTAAATGTGACTTTGAAAGAAAAATTTAGTGAATAAAGCTAGCAAATCCAATAATTTAACTTTTTATATTGTATGTTAAATGACTATATATAAGTGTTAAATCTCTCTTAAATAACCCTAATTTTTAAACATTGCAATTGACCTTTTTTAGTTTATACTTAAAAGGCATGTGTTTTAAAGCGCATACACAAATCATATTATTAAGACTTATACCCAGGATTATAAAAATGATAAAAATTGCAATAATAGATGATGAGAAAGAGATGTCTTCCATTCTATCCAATTATGTAAATAAATACGCTAAAGAAAAGAATATAGATATTAATATGGATGTATTCCAATCTTCTACTGATTTTCTAACCAACTATAGTGGATACGACATCATATTCATGGATATCAAAATTAAAAATGATATCGATGGAATGGAAACTGCTAGAAGACTTAGATTAAAAGATTCATCAACAACACTGATTTTCGTAACATCTTATGAGCAATTTGCAGTCAAAGGATATGAAGTCATGGCTTTTGACTT
>ERZ772831.940-NODE-940-length-29371-cov-15.357006_pt1 | contig 29371 bp, 22 predicted proteins | sample MGYA00580858_ERZ772831 | MGnify/ENA primary metagenome ERZ772831 (study PRJEB29015, sample SAMEA2737694) | human gut metagenome | biome: human gut; feature: human-associated habitat; material: faeces | place: China | collected 2012 ... | reverse complement strand
CAGGACGCAAAGCCCACAAAGCGTTCTTATAGGGATAGAGAACAAGCACTTTTTTGAAAAAACAGACTTTTTCTACAAGCTGAAATAATATTATTATCTGCCTTTTATTAAGGCGAAAAACACCGTGTTTTTAAAAACTACATTATTCATCACCCTGACGCATCATTGATGCCTTACTTTTCGTGATAGGTAAGCCATTCTGCGTTTTCTGAATCATCAGGTGTGATTGTAAATCAATGGCAGGGAGAAAAATACTCACCTGCCATTTTCTGAAAGGAAGTTTTTATGGCAAAACAGTATGTTGTAACTCCGTCACAGATGAAAAAAGCGGAAGCGATGTGTGAGCAGAAAGGCACGTCGTGTGCCGTTCTTATGCGGAATGTAGGCTCTGCCATCGCCCTTCACATCTCCCGTATCGTAAAGCCCTGCCGTGCGGCTGTCCTTGTCGGAAGCGGAAACAACGGCGGCGACGGCTTCGCAGTTGCCCATAATCTGCGTAAACGGGGCTTCTCCCCCCTCATAGTCCTCGTCGGCTCCGCCCCGAAAACCGACCTCGCCATAGACTGCTTCAACGAGTACAAACCCGATTACGAAGCCGTTTTAAGCTACCCTGACCAACCGGAAACGGTGCTGAGTGAGCTTGGCTCCTGCGGCATCATCATTGACTGCGTCTACGGCACAGGCTTCCACGGCGAGCTTGCTCCCCCGGTCAGAAGGCTCTTCTCCTACTGCAACGGGAGCGCCGCCCTGCGCTTCTGTGCCGACATCGCTTCCGGCTGTAACGCAACCGACGGGAACGCCGATGAATACTCGTTTCGTGCGGATATGACCTTTGCGCTCGGAGCCGTAAAAACGGGTCAGCTCTACGTCCCCTGCAGTGAGTTTTCGGGCGATATTGTACTGCTCGACATAGGCATATCTGAGGCCTGCTTCAGCGAATATGACGCCGAGCTGAACGGCGATTCCCTCGCCTCCCACTTTGTCAACCGAAGCCGTATCACCCACAAGGGAACGTTCGGAAGGCTGCTGAATGTTTCGGGCAGCGAGAGCTGTATCGGGGCGGCGTGGATGTCCACTAATGCCGCTCTGCGAACGGGTTCAGGGCTTGTTACGCTTGCCTCGGTGAGCGAGGTCACAACAAGCGTTGCGGCATCCTTGCACGAATGTATCTACCTTCCGCTCGGCAGTAAAACGCTTACCTCGGACTGTGCGGACAAGCTGTGCAAAAACGCCCGTACCGCCACTGCAATCCTGTTCGGATGCGGGGTAGGCAACAGCGACGAAGCCTACCGTCTGCTCTGTGCCTTGATTGACAATACCTCCTGCCCGATAGTTATCGACGCAGATGGAATAAATTCCCTCGCTCCGCATATAAATGAGCTGAAGGACAACACAGGCAGGCTCATACTTACCCCTCACATTAAGGAATTCAGCAGGCTGAGCGGACTTGACACCGACTGCATCCTCCGTCACAAGCTGAGCTGTGCCAAAGATTTCGCTGTAAAATACGGCGTTCACGTTCTGCTCAAGGATGCATACTCCGTATATGCCTCGCCGGACGGATTTACCGCCGTAAATATGAGCGGTAATGCGGCTTTAGCCAAGGGCGGAAGCGGTGATACGCTTGCAGGAACTATCGGCGGACTGCTTGCACAGGGCATTGAAACGGGCAATGCGGTAAGGCTCGGAGCGTATCTTTTTGGCTTATCCGCACAGTATGCCGCACGGGAACGCAGTATGAGCGGAATTCTGCCGTCAGAGCTGCCGCAGCTTTACCCATATATCCTGCGTGAATTCTACGGAATAGCTTAACTCCTCACGTTGTCCTATATTACTTTGCAAAGGACGACGTATTATGAGTAAAAGAATAATTATCACGACAGCCGTTTTATCCTGCCTTTTATGCACATCCTGCACTGCCGCCGAAAAGGCTGAGATCCCCGACCTGAAGGGAGATATGAGCATCAGCGGCAGGGTCGTCTGCGACGGCGTTACGGCACAGGCGGAGTTTACTCGCAGTGCAGGCGTATGGACCGTATGCTTTACTTCTCCGGACAGCGTGAAGGGGCTTACCGTGACCGATGACGGCAACGCCGTAAGGTACAGCCTTGACGGGATAGAATATGAATACGGCAGTTCCTCGCCGCAGTTTGCCTCAGCCGCAGAGCTTCTCACGCAGTGCATTGACAGTGCAGGAACAGCCGAAAACGTCACCGCCCGTAAAGGCACCGACAAGCTGACCTTAAGCGGCACGGCAGGCGATAGCAGCTATACGCTGACGCTTGACGGCAACGGCGAAATAACCGGAATTTCGGTCGGCGGATATACGCTTGACTGCTCGGGTAATCCCGCACCCGAAACCTCTGCGCCTGCTGTCGATGTGGGTAAATACTTAAAGTAAAACCGATATACAAGACCGAATCCCCATTGCCTGTTTTGGCAACGGGGATTCTTTTTAACGCTTTCCGCTTCGGGTTAATTGTCGTCTTGGGCAAGGGCGGTATTCGGTGCAACGGGAGGAGCAAGCAAGGCACGGATGCCTGAAATGAACGCCCAAAGGCTTTATGCAAGGACGCATACAAGTGGTCGAACAAAGTCGGTGCAGGACGCACCGACAACAAACGACCACGATTGCAGAGACGCAAAGCCAACAGAGCGTTCATTAAGAGGCAAGGGCGTTAGCGATTTTCGAGGGATAGTGCGGTTTTTGGAAGGGTTGGTGCGGGATAGCGGATTTTTGTGTATGGTGAGTTTGTAGGGGAGTGGGCTTGCCCCTCCCGCTGAATCGAAGTTTTTGATTTTCACAGCGTTTTTAATCTGTTAAGTATCAAGGATTAAATTGAGATTACGTTTTTACATCGGATTTCTTTTGAATTGTTTTTTATAATTACAATGATGTTTCGGGAGGAGCAAGCTCACTCCCCTACGAAAAGCGAGATGTGATAGTGCGGATGCGAAACCGTATAAGCACACACAGACACTCGCCCTACGAAAAGCGAGTGGGATAGTGGTGTGGCAATCCCTCCGGTAGTCGCCCGAATTCTTTCGGGCGACAGAACCTCGCCTTTGACAAGGGAGGCAAGCGTGGTGGTGCGGGGCAAGGGATAGTGCGGGTTCGGGAGGGTTGGTGCGGGGCGAGGGGATAGTGGTGTGGCAATCCCTCCAGTAGTCGCCAGAATTTTTTCGGGCGACAGCACCTCACCTTTGACAAGGGAGGCATAGATGTGGTGCTGAGCGAAGGGTGGTATAGCAATCCCTCCGTCTTGACGGCAGAAAAGTTTGATAAATCAAAAAGGTGGATGTATCGCAAGCAAAATGCAACAAAGCGACAGTTTGTGCCTTGCCGTCAATCCACCTCCCTTTGACAAGGGAGGCAAGTTTAGTGCGGGGCGAGGGGATTACGTCCTTTTACAATGGTTGTGGGAATGGAGATGTTCGGTGCAACGGGAGGAGCAAGCTCGCTCCCCTACGAAAAGCGAGAGGGATAGTGCGGGTTCGGGAGGGTTGGTGCGGGGCGAGGGGATAGTGGTGTGGCAATCCCTCCAGTAGTCGCCAGAATTTTTTCGGGCGACAGCACCTCACCTTTGACAAGGGAGGCATAGATGTGGTGCTGAGCGAAGGGTGGTATAGCAATCCCTCCGTCTTGACGGCAGAATAGTTTGATAAATCAAAAAGGTGGATGTATCGCAAGCAAAACGCAACAAAGCGACAGTTTGTGGCTTGCCGTCAATCCACCTCCCTTTGACAAGGGAGGCAAGCGTGGTGGTGCGGGGCAAGGGATAGTGCGGTTTTGGGAGGGTTGGTGCAGTGGTGCGGGGCGAGGGCGTGGCGTGCTTTAGCGGAGATTGCGGGAGGGGTGTGGAGGCAAGACGACGGTGCGGACGAACTTTCCGTTGCCGGAAATTTTAAAGAGAGCGTGGAAACTGTGATGAAGGGAACAATCTGTTTTTGGAATCGCACAGGTGAAAATAATGCGAAATTTACCGAAAACTGCGTTATTACACTTGCAAAAGTATCGGATTTCTGTTATAATGTCTATCGTGTAGGCATAGGCTTTGATTTTAATTTCCATAAAAAGCCATATTACATAACCATATTATAATTAACCGACGCAGGAAAAATGCGTGAAAGGTCGTGTTATCAGTGGAACGATTCGGTTCCATCGTCTTTGCCTGACGGCGAGATCAAATACAGGATAATAAATAACGAGGAAAGAATAAAGGTATGAAAGAACAGTTACAGAATATAAAGGAGCAGGCGCTGAAAACTATCGGCGACTGCGTTGACGTTAAGCAGCTTGACGAGCTGAGAGTAAAGTACCTCGGCAAGAAGGGCGAGCTTACAGCGATACTCAAGAGCATGGGTAAGCTGTCCGCTGAGGAAAGACCTGTTATGGGTCAGCTTGCAAACGATGTAAGACAGTCGCTTGAGGGCTTTATTGCACAGAAGCAGGCACAGCTTAAATCTGCGCTTATGGAGCAGAAATTAAAGAAGGAAACGCTGGATGTTACTATGCCCGGAAAGCAGCAGGCGATGGGAGTACGTCATCCGCTGAATATAGTTCTTGACGAGCTTAAGGAAATATTCAGAGGAATGGGATACACTGTAGTAGACGGTCCTGAGGTCGAGGAAACGAAGTACGTTTTCGATATGCTTCTGACTGAGGACGGTCACCCTGCAAGAGATGAGCAGGATACATTCTATATTACTGATGAGATCCTTCTGCGTACACAGACATCTTCCGTGCAGATAAGAACAATGCTTAAAAACAAGCCTCCTATAGCTATCATAAGCCCCGGACGTGTTTATCGTCCCGATGCTGTTGACGGCACGCACTCGCCTATTTTCCACCAGTGCGAAGGTCTTGTAATAGATAAGAATATCACATTCGGCGATCTTAAGGGTACGCTTGAAACGTTTGCAAAGCGTCTTTACGGCGACGAGGTAAAGCTCCGCTTCCGTCCTCACCACTTCCCGTATACAGAGCCGTCAGCCGAGGTTGACTTACAGTGCTTCAAGTGCGGAGGCAAGGGTTGTCCGCTCTGCAAGGGCGAAGGCTGGATAGAGATGCTTGGTTCAGGCATCGTTCATCCGCAGGTACTTATCAACTGCGGAATAGATCCCGAAGAATACAGCGGTTTCGCTTTCGGTATAGGACTTGAGCGTATTGCTATGATGAGATACAACATAGACGATATGCGTCTGCTGTACGAGAACGATCAGCGTTTCCTCGCACAGTTCAGATAAGAGAATTCAGAAATACCGATAGGAATCGTAAAAGGAGATATTAACGTGGATTTATCAATGAGATGGCTTAACGACTATGTTAAAGCCGATATGCCAATAAAGGAATTCGTAGCGGATATGACGATGAGCGGTTCAAAGGTTGAAACCTATCATAAGATGTCCGATCCTATAAATAACGTGGTAGTTGCAAAGGTGCTGAAGCTGGAGCGTCACCCCGACAGCGAAAAGCTGTGGATATGCCAGCTTGACGCAGGCAGGGATGAGCCTGTGCAGATAGTTACTGCGGCGCAGAATCTGTTCGAGGGGGCTATAGTTCCCGCTTGTATGCACAACAGTACGATTGCAGACGGAACAAAGATCACAAAGGGCAAGCTGAGAGGCGTTGCAAGCAACGGTATGATGTGCTCTTATGCGGAGCTTGGTCTTACGAAGGATGATTTTGACTATCCCGTAGCAGACGACGGAATACTTATACTGAATAACGATCCCGATGTTGATTCTTTCAGAATGGGTATGGATATATGCGAGGCTTTACAGACAGACGATACTATAGTAGAGTTTGAGATAACGAACAACCGCCCCGACTGTCTTTCCGTACTCGGACTTGCACAGGAGGCAAGCGCAACGTTTGATATTCCTATGAACTACACCGAGCCTTCATTCAAGGGTGTTGACGGTGATATTACAAAGGAAATCAGCGTAAGCGTTGAAAATACAAAGCTCTGCTCACGCTATATGGCGGCGCTTGTAAAGAACGTAAAGATAGGACCTTCGCCCAAGTGGATGGCAAGAAGGCTGAGAGCGAGCGGTGTAAGACCTATCAACAACCTTGTTGATATAACGAACTTCGTAATGCTTGAATACGGTCACCCGATGCACGCATTCGATTTAAGATATGTCGAGGACAACAGGATAGTTGTAAGAAACGCAAAAGAGGGAGAAACATTAAAGCTGCTCGATGAAATGGCAGAGCCTGTAAAGTTGACTCCCGAAATGCTGATAATCGCAGACGGAAAGAAGCCTATCGCCATAGCCGGCGTTATGGGCGGCGAGCATAGCGGTATTATGGAGGATACGACTACTGTCGTATTTGAGGCTGCCTGCTTTGACGGCGTATCGGTAAGACGTACAGCAAGAAAGATAGGCGAGCGTACCGAGGCAAGCTCACGTTTTGAAAAGGGACTTAACCCGGTAAACGCAGAAAAGGCACTCAAGAGAGCATTACAGCTTATCGAGATGCTGGGCTGCGGCGAGGTAGTGAATACTATCATTGACGAGAACCACAGCGAGTATGTTCCCGAAAGATTAAAGCACGACTATAAGTGGGTGAACGAGCATTTAGGCTCGGATATAAGCGAGAACGAGCAGATAGAGATATTAAAGAAGCTCGGCTTCGGCTATGAAAACGGCGAGATAATTGTTCCGCCTACCCGTATAGATATGCACCGTGCGTGCGATGTTGCGGAGGAGGTTGCCCGTATATACGGCTACAACAGAATCCCCTCGACTATACCGAAGCTGTCATCACAGGGCAAGAGAACGCCCGAACAGATATTCGAGGACAAGGTAATTTCACTTGCACTGGCACTCGGATTCTACGAGGTAATGACTTACAGCTTTATTTCGCCTAAGGACTATGAACTTCTGCGTATGGACGAGAAGTCAAGAAAGAGCGTTGTGTTAAGACGTCCGCTCGGCGAGGATACAAGCGTAATGCGTACTTCTGCGCTTACTTCTATGATGGAAGTTGTAAGAAGAAACTGGAGCAACAGAAACCTTGAGGGCAGATTCTTCGAGATAGCAAGAGAGTATATCCCGACAGGTGAGAATCAGCTCCCTGTTGAAAGAGATGTTCTGTGCTATGCGCTTTACGGAAACGGCGAGGATTTCTTCACGGCAAAGGGCGTTGCCGAGGAGGTTATGGCAAAGCTCGGACTGAAGAATGTCGTATACACGGCTGAAAAGAACAATCCGACATTCCACCCCGGAAGATGCGCAAAGGTCACTGTAGACGGTGAGCTTATCGGATATGTCGGTCAGCTTCATCCGGAGGCTGCGGCTAATTTCGGTGTAAATACAGAGGTTTACTGTGCTACGCTCAGCATGGAGGTAATGTTCAATAATGCGGGCGGCGATGTAAAGTACACCGCACTGCCCAAGTTCCCCTCAACATACAGGGATCTGAGCCTTGTGTGCAACGAGGACGTGCCGAGCGGAGATATAGTTGCGGTAATCGAAAAGACCGCAAAGCATCTTGAGGCTGTACGTCTGTTCGATATGTACAAGGGCGAGCAGGTGCCTGCAGGTATGAAGAGCCTTTCATACAAGCTGATACTCAGAAAGAAAGACGCTACTCTGACAGATGATGAGGCGGACGCAGTTGTTGCAAAGGTGCTTAAGGCACTTGAGGATATAGGCGTTACATTAAGATAACGGCGGAATTTGCAGAAATAATCGGGGCACAGCCCCTTATAAACAGTAAGGAGAAAAGCAATGAAATATTTTAAAAAGCTGGCAGCGGCAATATGCGCCGTGGCAATCACATTAAGCGTTGCAGGCTGTGCGGATGTATCGACTATAGGCTCGGTTGACAATCAGACCATAAATGCGGGCATATATCTTCTTTATGAGCAGACGGCTATAGGCGAGGCTCAGCAGGAGGTTGACGATCAGCTTAAGGCTATGGGAACAAGCTCGTCAAAGATAGAGAATTTCAGCTACTACAACTACAAGGTACAGGACAAGACGTTCTCACAGTATGTTCAGGACCGTACATTAGAGCAGGTAAAGCAGTATGTCGCTATCCAGAACAAGTTCAAGGAGCTGAACCTTTCACTCACAGACGAGGAAGAGGAAACTGTGAAGACCTCTGTAAAGAAGATGTGGAATACAGAAATCTCATATTACGGCTACAGCACAGGAAAAACCTACGGTCAGAACTATGAGGCAGGCGGAATAAGCAAGAAGTCATACGAGGCTGTTCAGCTTGTAAACAAGATGAGCGAGAAGGTATTTGACGCTTACTATGAGAAAAACGGCATATCCGCAACAGACGAAAAGGATATAGCTACCTATTTCTATGACAATTACGGCAGATTCCAGATAATACAGGTTTCTCTTAAAGAGGGCAACGGCGACAAGATAACGACCGACGAGGGCAAGAAGGCAAAGAAGGAACAGGCTCAGGGCTATGTTGACAGACTGCTTGCCGGCGAGGACTACGATAAGGTATATCACGAGTATCAGGATCTTGTGGCAAAGGAAAAGGCTGAGGCTGAAGCCGAGAGCAACTCCGGTAATTCATCTGCGGTTTCTTCTGCGGCATCATCTGTAACTTCTTCGACAAGCGAAACCGCATCGGACGATACAACGAGCAGCGGAACATCGGGCAGTGAAGAAGAGGAGCATGACCACGAATTCCTGCTCGGCAAGACGGATACTTCACCGAGCGAGGAGTTTGTAAAGTGGGCATTTGAGCTTGACACAGACAAGGGCGGAGTTTACGAGGACGACAGCGTTTACTATGCGGTAGTACGCCGTGATATAAAGGAACGTGAGGACTGGCTCACGGAGAATCACAGCAACGTGCTTCACGTTATGAAGGATGACGACTACAAGGCTATGCTCAACGAGACGGCTAAGGACTATGCGCTTGATCTCAACAATGACGCACTCAACAAGTACAAGCCCGAAAATTTAAAGAAGTAAACGCAGTATAAAACAAAGTATAAAGATATGCGGTCAGAGCAGGAAATACTCTGACCGTTATTTTTCGGAAAGGACAATGCGGTATGATAGTATTATCCGGTAATGATATTTCGGTGTCCTTCGGCGGTGAAACGCTGTTTCACGATGTGAATTTCCGGCTTGAAGAAAACGGCAGAGCCGGACTTGTAGGTGTAAACGGGTGCGGAAAAACCACGCTGATGCACGTTATAAACGGCAGGCAGGAGGCTGAAACAGGCGGTATAAGCAAGGCGGCGGGGATAAAGCTCGGCTGTATGGAGCAGTATGTTATCCGTGACGATAATATCACTCTATATGACGAGGTACTGGAGATATTCCGCCCGCTTATCGACGCTGAAAACGAGCTTGCGGATATAGCGGTTGCGATAGATACGGGCGACCACAGCGAGCAGACGCTGTCAAGGCAGATGCAGCTGCAGGAAAGATTTGAGCGTGAGGGCGGACTTACCTATAAATCAATGACTTGCTCGGCGCTTGTCGGTCTGGGATTTTCCGAAGATGATTTCAACAAACCGATAAGCGTTATGAGCGGTGGTCAGAAAAGCAAGGCGCAGCTTGCGAAGCTGCTTCTTTCGGGGAGCAATATACTGCTTCTTGACGAGCCTACGAACCACCTTGATATAACCGCTTGCGAATGGCTTGAAAAGTTCCTTACGGAATATAAGGGCGCATATATCGTAATATCGCACGACCGTTATTTTCTCGATAAAGTCACCGACACGACTTTTGAAATGGAAAACAGGACGCTTCGTGAATATAAGGGCAACTATACACGCTATCTTGAGCTGAAGGCTGAGGCGAGAGAGGCTCAGCAGAGAGTGTACGACAGGACGGTAAAGGAAATAAACCGTATCGAAGGCATTGTAGAGCAACAGAAGCGGTGGGGGCAGGAGCATAACTTCATCACGGCGGCATCAAAGCAGAAGCAGGCGGACAGGCTGAAGGAAACGCTCGAAAAGCCTGAGGATCTGCCGGAGGCTATAAAGTTCACGTTCAGGGCGAAGGAAGGCGGCGCAAACGATGTGCTTATCGCAAAGGACCTGTCGAAATCGTTTGACGGGACGGCGGTTTTCACAAATGCGGAGCTTGATATAAAGAAGAACACGACAACATTTATATTAGGCGAGAACGGCTGCGGAAAGACTACGCTTCTGAAAATCCTTACGGGAGAATATCAGACGGATAGCGGAGAGTATAAATTCGGCAACAATATACAATTTGGATATTATGATCAGGCACAGACGGATCTTGACCCGTCAAAGACGGTGATTGACGAGGTGTGGGACAGGTATCCCGGAATGACGCAGACGCAGGTGCGTTCGGCACTGGCGCAGTTTTTGTTCAAGGGCGACGATGTGTTCAAGAATGTGGGCAAGCTCAGCGGAGGAGAAAAGGCAAGGGTGTCGCTCCTTAAGCTGATGCTTAGCAAGGCGAATATGCTGCTGCTCGACGAGCCGACAAACCATCTGGACATACATTCGAGAGAGGCTCTGGAAAACGCACTGGCAAGCTACGGCGGAACGCTTCTTATCGTGTCGCACGACAGATACCTGATCAACAAGCTGGCCGACAGGATAGTGTGGCTCGGAAAGACGGGTACTGTAAACATAGACGGAAACTATGACAGGTATATCGAACTCAAGGAAGCAAAGGCACAGTCCGAGCAGGCTGTACTGGTAAAGGCGGCAGAAGGCAAGAAGAACGACTACAAGGAGCGCAAGGAGCGTGAAAGCACGCTCAGAAAGCTCAGCGGTGCGCTGAAGCGTTGCGAGCAGGCGATAGATGAGGTCGGGCTGAAAACGGCGGAGCTTGCACAGCAGATGTCACAGCCGGAGATAGCGACAGACTATGAAAAAACGAGTGCGCTTGCACAGGAAATAGAGGCGCTGAAGGAAAAAGAGGAGGCGCTTACTGCCGAGTGGATGGAGCTGAGTGAGCAAATCGAAGCGTTTACATGAGTTACACACAAAAATTAAGTAATATATGGAATAATTAGCTAAAAAAATCGCCGAAAATATTTGTGCATATTCAACAAAGTTTGATTAAGCAAATTAAGGAATTAGCTAAATTAAGTTATAAGAATTTTCAATGTGGAAATCGTTTACACCAAAAATAGCTTATAAGACGCCCGAAAAATCAAGATATTGTGCAGACAAAAATCAAATTCGGCAATATGCACAAAGTTTGCGGGTGAAGTTTGTAACTGTTAGACAATCGCAAAAGTGATTTGTACAGAAAATCAAAATCATTTGAGAAATGTGAAAGTTCTTTTATGAACCTTGACAGTAGGGTGATAATTTGGTATAATTACTACGTTATAGCCCCTTATGCCGTTTTGTACATTATTTCTAAATACGGCGTGTTTACAGCCGAAAACGAATAATACAATTGTGCATATGGTACAAAAAGCAGATGAAACAATTTGCAGGGCAAGCGGAGCTTACGGACTTTTTTGAGGATCGAAACTGCCTATGGAAACGATTTTAAGAGCGGAGAATATCTCCAGGAGCTTTAAAATAAACGATAATACCACTGTTGACGCTTTGAAGGATATAAATCTCGATGTGGAAAAGAACAAGCTGGTCGTGCTGAGAGGCAGATCCGGCTCTGGCAAGACCACGCTGATAAATATACTCGGAGCACTTGACCGTCCTACGGGCGGCGATGTCTACTTTGACGGGAAGAAGATAACGGGTCTTTCCGACAAGGAGATGGATAAGCTGAGAAGAAACGATATGTCGTTTGTTTTCCAGTCTGTAGCGCTTATACCGACAATGACAGCGTATGAGAACGTTGAGTTTGCGATGCGGCTTGTGGGTATGCCTTATGCGGAGCGTGTAAAGCGGGCGAAGGAATGCCTTGTAAGAGTGGGACTTGAAAAGCGTATGCACCACAGACCCGGAGAGCTTTCGGGCGGTGAGCAGCAGAGAGTGGCGATAGCGAGGGCGATCTCGCACAAGCCGAAGCTGATATTTGCGGATGAGCCTACTGCGGCGCTTGATATGCCTACGGGACTTGCGGTTATGAATCTGTTTAAAGAGCTTGTACATACGGACGGGCTTACAATAGTGATGACAACGCACGACACTGCGATGATGGAGCAGTGCGACGTGGTTTATACACTTGACGACGGACGCATTACAGACGTCAGAAAGCAGGTGGAGTGATGCCTCAGAGAATGATGCTTGCACCGCCCGAAAATGTGATGGTGCAATGTGAGAACCTTGTCAAGATATATAAGACGACCGATGTTGAGGTAATGGCTTTACAGGGACTTGACCTCACGGTTGAGCGCGGAGAGCTGATGGGCATCGTCGGTGCGAGCGGAAGCGGTAAATCAACGCTTCTGAATATGCTCGGTGCGCTCGATAAGCCTTCGGCGGGAAGTCTTTACGTTGACGGTAAGGATCTTCTTAAATTTGATGAAAAGGATCTTATAAAATATAAGAGAGAAACGGTCGGTTTCGTGTGGCAGAACAACGCCAGAAACCTTATACCGTATCTTACGGCGATACAGAACGTTGAAATGCCGCTTTTACTTTCGGGACACAAGAACCGAAGGGAGAGAGCGGAGGAGTTGCTCGACATGGTAGGGCTTTCAGCGAGAAAGAACTCGGTACTCGGTCAGCTTTCTGGCGGTGAGCAGCAACGAGTGGCTATCGCCATAGCGCTTTCAAACAATCCCAGCCTGCTCCTTGCGGACGAACCTACGGGTGCGGTCGATACCAAGACGGCGGCGATGGTGCTTGATGTTTTCAAGCAGCTAAACCGTCAGACAGGCGTTACCATTATAATAGTAACACACGATACAAATCTGTCGAAGTCGATCGACCGTGTTGTTGCTATCCGTGACGGCCGTACATCGAGCGAGATGCTGAGAAAGAAAACCGAGATCCTCTCATTCGGGGAACTCGAAAAGATGAGCGAGCAGCAAAGGGCGGAGCATGAAAAGCTCATGCAGCAAAGCGGCTCGGATCAAGAGGAGCTTGTTGTTCTTGACAGGGCAGGCAGACTCCAGATACCAAAAGAATATCTCGAGGCTCTGGGTATAAGGGGCGGAGATAAAGTGCGTGTTGAGCTTGAGGACGGAAAAATTTCCGTTTACAACTCGGACTACAATATGCACGGATAAATTCCTTAACTCGTCGAAATTAGCATATTTTCGATTGGACATAAACGACAACTATCAGAAAGGTGGATTATTACTGTGGCAACAAAAGTCAGCAGGATGAAAAGAACATTAGCGGGTATATTGTCATGTGCGACACTCGTATCCTCATTATCACTTACATCAACCGCAGTCAGCGCAGAAGCGACAACAGATACTTCTGCCGGACAATCCGAGGAAAGCAAAACCGATAGCTCAGTGAGCGAAATCACAATCACCGGTATGGAGGGCAAGTACAGCACTTATTACAACAGTCATAAGGACGCCGCTAAGCCCAAGAAGGAAATCACTATCTATGCTACCGACTACAAGGAAGGTACGATAGACGGCACATCCTTCGTCAACAACGTATCGGAGATGACAGCCGAGCAGGCTGCAGCCATAATGCCTGCACTTGAGGAGATTACTCAAAAATCAGGCGACGGCTACAACGGAATCAAGGCATTCCTCGAAGAAGATACCGATCTCAAGACAGATCACTACTCAACGATAAAGTGGAAGAGCGACAAGCTCACGCTTACATATGAGTTCAATGTCGAGGAAACGGGTCTTTACAATCTTGAGACTATCTATTATCCTATCGAGGGCAATGAATCAAAGAATACCGTTCTTGACATAGGTCTTAAGATAGACGGCGAATATCCTTTCGCAGCGGCACAGGACATCACGCTCGACCGTTACTGGAAGGACGAGAGAGAGATAACCCGTGACAGCAAGGACAACGATCTTCGTCCCGGACAGGTAACCTATGATTGCTGGATAAAGTATCCTATCAAGGACAAGGAAGGTCTTTACAACGAGCCTTACTACTTCTATCTTGAAAAAGGCAAGCACACAATGACACTTGAGGGTATCAGAACCTACGGTGTTTTCCATTCGTTTACGTTCAAAAACTACGATGAGCTTGTAAGCTACGATTCAATCAAGCCCACAGATGATCAGCTTCAGAACACTCCCGCACTTTCTTCAAAGAACGAGGAGCTGGGAACGAACACCATCTTCCTTCAGGCTGAGGAGTCTGAATACAAGACAGCATCGACATTATATGCTACTTACGACAGAACGACCTACATGACAAATCCCAACCACCCGACCAAGCAGCGTTACAATACTATCGGTCAGGCAACGTGGAGTAAGGCAACACAGGCAATTACCTACAAGTTCAAGGTTGAAAACGACGGTTATTACCGCTTCAACTTCAAGGCAAGACAGAATCAGATGAGAGGCTTCTTCTCAAACAGAAGAATCTACATTGACGGAAAGGTTCCGTGCAAGGAGCTTGACGATGTTAGGTTCATCTATTCTCCGGACTGGTACAACCTCACTCCCCAGGACGAGAACGGCAACGATATTTACGTTTATCTGACAGCGGGCGAGGAGCACGAGCTGACGCTTGAGGCTATACCCGGTTCAATCGGCGAGGTTATGCAGAGACTTGACGACCTTATACTCGAGCTCAACCAGTACTACAGAAGAATACTTATGATAACGGGTCCCAACCCCGATGAATACAAGGATTACTTTGTAGAAAGGAAGATACCCGGTATTCAGGACGCATTCCGGAGAATAGTTGATTCTCTGCGTGCGGAGAAGGCAAGCATCGAGAACCTCACAAAGAAGGGCTCTGAGGCATCGGCACTTGAAACAATGTGTATCTACCTTGAAAGATGTATAAAGAGCCCTGAGGATATTCCGATAATGGCAAGCAGTATCAAGGACAGCATCTCGTCTATATCGGCGTGGATGCGTGACTACCGTGGTCAGCCCCTTGAGCTTGACTACATAGAGGTGGCAACCTGCCACGAGGATTTCGCATCACCGTACGGCAACTTCTTCGGTGAACTTGCATTCGGCTTCAACGCATTTATCGGTTCGTTCTTCGAGGATTATACGAACCTTTCGGATTCAAGTGCAACATCGCTCGACGTATGGGTATCACTTGCCCGTGACCAGGCAACCGTTGTAAAGAACCTTGTTGACAACAAGTTCAACTCGAATCCCGACTATAACGGAACACAGGCTTCAATCAACCTTGTACAAGGCTCTGTACTTGAAGCAACGCTCGCAGGCAAGGGTCCTGAAATCGCACTGTTCATCGGCGGCGACTTCCCGATACAGCTCGCTGCGAGAGGACTGCTCCTTGATATGACGCAGTTCAAGGATTATGAGGCGGTAACAAAGAGATTTGCGAAGGACGCAATGACGCTGTACGAATATAACGACGGTGTATCGACAGGCGTTTACGGTCTCCCCGTTTCACAGACATTCCCGATGCTGTTCTACAGAACAGACGTACTTAAGGAGCTTGGATATGAGAATCCTCCCGAAACATGGGATCAGCTCACAGATATGCTCCCGACATTACAGAGAAAGTACCTTGACGTAGGTCTTATACTTCCTCAGAACGTTTCATCGAACACGTTCGACTCAGGTAACACATTCATTATGCTGATGCTCCAGACAGGTCAGGACATCTACAACAAGGACCTTTACACAACGGACTACAACAGCATGAAAACTACCGACATAAAGAACGTAAACCTCACGAACTTCATGACTCAGGATTCTATCAGAGTATTTGAGCAGTGGACAAAGTTCTACACGGTATTCAGTTTTGATCAGACATTCGACGCATTCTCACGTTTCAGAACAGGTGAGATGCCCCTCGTTGTTCAGGCCTATACGTTCTACAACCAGCTGTCAGTTGCAGCACCCGAAATCAAGGGTCTGTGGGACTTCACACTGGTACCCGGAACAAAGCAGGCAGACGGAACAATAAATCACGCTGTAAACTCTGCAGGCAGTGGTGCGGTAATATTCAACAAGGTTTCAAATCAGGCTGCAGCCTGGGATTTCGTAAAGTGGTTCACAAGTACGGATATTCAGGTTGACTACGGTAAGCAGATCGAAGCTCTTATGGGTCCCCTGGGACGTTTTGATACGGCAAACGTAGAAGCTCTTGAACAGCTCCCCTGGTCAACTGCCGAGTATGAGAAGATCTCATCACAGCAGAGCTACCTCAAGGAAGTACCGATCATTCCCGCATCCTATGCAGTAACAAGACACATCAACAACGCATTCAGAATGGTTGTTAACGATGCAGGTAACCCCAGATACACGCTTATGAGTTACAACGATCAGATTAAGTCTGAGATTGTAAGAAAGTATCAGGAATTATCGTCCGTCAAAAAATGATCTTGAAAAGCGGTGAGGGCTTTTCGCCCTCACAGGCTTTGCTGAATTATAGAGGAGGTTATCGGTTTGTTTAACAGAGAAAAGCCGCAGTATATTGAAGACAGCAAGGTCAGATATACACTGCGTGAGATGAAGAAGAACGCAAGCGTATATGTGCTTCTTGCGCCCTACTTCATACTCTTTACGATCTTTACGATCATACCGGTGTTGCTTTCGTTGCCTATGGGCTTTACGAACTTCAACATGGTACAGTTCCCCCAGTTTGTGGGACTGAGCAATTTCTATTCGCTGATACTTGAGGACGAGGTCTTCTTAAAGGCGATACAGAATACGCTCGTATTCGCAATTATAACAGGTCCGTTAAGCTATATCATGTGCTTTATACTGGCATGGCTTATCAACGAAATGCCCAGAGCATTAAAGACAATGTTCACATTTATCTTCTATGCGCCGACTCTGGCAGGTAACATCTATACTACATGGCAGCTCATATTCTCGGGCGATACATACGGTATAGCAAACTCTTATCTGCTTGACCTCGGTATCATAAACAGCGCACGTCAGTGGCTGACAGACGCAAACTACATCATGGGTGTTGTAATCGTCGTTCAGCTGTGGATGTCGCTTGGTGCCGGATTCCTTGCGCTTCGTGCAGGTCTTCAGGGTATACCTAAGGACAGATACGAGGCGGGTGCTATCGAAGGCATTAAGAACCGTACACAGCAGTTACTGCTCGTTACGGTGCCGGCAATGGGCCCTCAGCTGCTGTTCGCAGCGGTTATGCAGATCACCGCTTCCTTCACAGCCGGTGATGTAGGTCGTTTCCTTACCGCATTCCCTTCAACAGACTATGCGGCACACACGATCATGACACACGCTTTTGACTACGGTTCAATACGTTATGAGATGGGTTACTCATCGGCTATATGCTTCGTATTGTTCACAGTAATGCTGCTTGCCAACTGGGGTATCAAGAAGGTACTCGGCAAGTACCTTGACTGATCGGAGGATCTCACATTATGAATTTCTCTCTAAGAAAGGAAGGCAGTTATGAAAATAACTAAGAGGAGAAGAAAAAGATATGGCGGTTCTCTGGGCGGCGACATTTTCATATTTGTAGTGCTCGCTCTGCTGGGTCTGTTCATGATCTTCCCCATTTATCTTTCTGTTATACAGTCACTGAAGCCTGTTGAGGAGCTGTTCCTCTTCCCGCCCAGACTATATGTACAGAACATCACGGATCAGAACTTTGCTGATCTGCTTGCTACGGCATCCAACATGTGGGTACCGTTCTCAAGATACATTTTCAACTCTGTATTTGTAGCTGTAGTAGTTACAGTTGCACAGCTTTTATTCTCGTCATCGGCGGCATATGCGCTTTCAAAGGTTGCATTCCCCGGTGCGAAGGCGCTCAACAAGATAATCGAGGTTGCCCTTCTGTTCACATCTACCGTACTTTACATCATGCAGTACATGGTAATGGCTACACTTGGTATGATCGATACATACTTTGCAATCATTCTGCCGTACATCGCAACGCCTATGGGACTGTTCCTTATGCGTCAGTTCATGGGACAGCTGCCCGACAGTATGATAGAGGCCGCAAAGCTGGACGGCGCAAGCCACATCAGAATCTGCTGGCAGATAGTAATGCCCAACGTTAAACCCGCTTGGCTGACACTTCTGATATTCGCTTTCCAGGGCGCATGGCAGATTACAGGTTATTCATTCATTTATAATGAGGCATTAAAACCCATTCCGACCGTTATGCAGCAGATAAGTGCCGCCGGTATTGCCCGTGCGGGCGTTGGGGCAGCCGCAGCTGTTATCACGATGCTGCCGCCTATCATAGTATTCATTTTCTGCCAGAGCAGCGTTATGGAAACTATGGCTACCAGCGGTCTTAAAGACTGATTTATTATTAGATTATACAGAAAGGATGATTTTAGTGCCAAACATGAAGAAAATCGCTACGGCAGCCGTATCGGCCATAATGGCGGTTTCCATGCTGTGCAGTTCAGCGTTTGCCGATCAGCCGTACGAAGGTTACAGCTACGACTGGTGGGGCGATCCTGTTCCTTCACAGACCGGATACGTTGTAGACCGTGTAGTTACAGGTCTTGATTTCGGCTCCGGCACAAGATATAATACCGACGCTCAGCTGAAAGCAATTTCAGAGCAGACGGGCAGCGAGGTAACAAAGGATGTTGAGATCGGCGAGCTTAAAGAGCCTCAGGATCTTTTCATTGACCGTAAAACACAGAGTCTTTATATAGTAGACTCCGGTAATAACCGCATACTTGTTACAGACGTAACTTATTCAAGAGCGTTTACTGTAATGGATTATTTCTATAATCCCAAGACAGACAAATATGAAACACTGAAGAATCCGCACGGAATTTTTGTAAGACACGTTGAGGACGCTGCAAACGAAAACGAGTCCACAATGATATACATTGCGGACTACGACAACAGCCGTGTAATCGGTGTTTATGCAGACGGAACGGTATTCCAGATATTCGAAAGACCTTCCACTGAATTTTATGACGCAGATGTTACATTCCTTCCCAACAAGGTCGTAGTTGACGTTGCGGGCAACGTTTATGTAAACATCAAGTCAATCACGGACGGTGCGGTAATGTTCGCACCCGACGGTTCATTCAGTAACTTCTTCGGTGCAAACCGAGTTGAGCAGACAGCACAGGCTATCGCCAACAAGTTCTGGAGAACAATCCTCTCCCGTGAGGCAGCCGCAGCATTCATTCAGGCAGTTCCGATGGAGTTCGATAACTTCGATATAGACGATGAGGGCTTTATTTACACCGTAACAGGTTCAAAGAGTGCCACAACGGATATATTCAAGAAGATGAACCCTGCAGGTGAGAACATCCTTATCAACCTCGGTTATTCGGATTACACCTACGGCGATATGGCTTCGTACTATTATAAGAACCAGACATACGGTTCACAGATCACTGACGTTGACGTTGACGAGGACGGAACGATAAGACTTCTTGACTTCGCAAACGGACGTATCTTTGAATACACAAACGAATGCGACCTGCTGTTCATCTACGGCGGCAAGGGCAACCAGAAGGGCCTGTTCACAAACGTGACGGCAATTGAAGCGTACAACAGCGTTGTATATGTACTTGACAGCCGTAAGAACTCTATCACATCATTCAAGCGCACAGAGTTCGGTGACATCGTACACGAGGCGATGGGTCTTTACAACCTCGGTAAGTACGAGGAGGCAAGCGGTCCGTGGCAGGAAGTCCTGATCCGTGACAGCAACTACTGGTTCGCTTATATCGGTCTTGGTAACTCAGAGCTTTCTCAGGGTAACTACGAGCAGGCAATGAAATACTTCTACCGTAACAGCAGATCCGGATATAACAGAGCGTTCAAGCAGTACAGAATGCAGTTTATCAGAGATCACTTCAATGTATTTATGATAATCGTGCTTGTAATAATAGTAGCGCTTGTTGTTCTCAGCAAGGTAAGAAAACGCATTAAGGCTAAGAAAGCGGGAGGTAAATAAAAATGAGATTTGATTTAGATATGCCCGCCTGGAAATGGCCGTTCTACGTTGCAAGACATCCTTTCGAGGGCTTTGAGGATCTTCGTTGGAAGAAAGCATACAACACTAAGGTTTCACTTGTTATAGTTCTTTGTTTCTTTGTTATAACGGTGTGCCAGCAGGTAATGACAGGCTTCCTTTTCAACAACAACTATGTAAAGATATTCAACATCGTGCCGCTCCTGGTTCAGACTGTTATCCTGTTCTTCACATGGGTAATAGGTAACTGGTCACTGTGTACCCTGTTCGACGGAGAAGGCTCAGTAAAGGCGATTACGAGCGTCAGCGCTTATTCGCTCGTTCCTTATCTTATCACTCAGGTAGTGGTAATACTCGCAAGTAACGTGTTACTCAAGAGCGAGGGTGCGTTCATCATATTCTTCCAGTATCTCGGTATACTGTGGACGGTGGTGCTTATGATCTCGGGTATCAAGACAGTTCATCAGTACTCGGTGCCCAAGACGCTTCTTGCAATGGTTTTCACTGTTGCGGCAATGGTAATAATCCTGTTCCTGCTCGTGCTGTTACTCAGCTTGTTCCAGCAGGTTTACATCTTCGGTTTCTCTATCTATACCGAGTTGATGTACAGATTCAGTTTGTAAGCGGAGGTGTGACAGAAGATGATAAAAATCAGAAAAAAGATACTTGCAGTTCTGCTCACAGCCGCAATGCTCGTTTCGATGAGCTCGCTTGTTGCATGGTCTGATGAACAGCCCGCAACGGACGACGGTACATCTCAGACAGAGCAGACAACCGATGACGGCGCATCCGCAGATGATAAGCAGGACGACAAGAAAGACGATAAAAAAGATGACAAGGAAAAGCCCAGAACCGACGAGGAAGGTCTTGCGGAAATGAGCGTTGTGGCTGAAAACGACAGCTACAAGTTATACTTTAACGAATCGACGACAAACTTTGCAGTTCAGTCAAAGAGCGACAACTATGTATGGTGGGCTACTCCTCTTAACGCAGACAAGGACGAAAATGCCAAGACTGCGCAGAAGAATATGCAGTCTCCGTTATATGTAGTATACGGTGACGTTTCATCACACACAAGTCAGAGAATAAACATTTACGATGCTTCGATAAAGTCGGGCAAATTCAGCTTTGAGCCGATTGAAAACGGTGTAAAGGTCATATACAGATTAAGCAAGATTGAAGCTGAAATCCCAATGACGATCACACTTGAGAAAGACAATGTAAATGTTTCGGTAATAACGGAAGAAATCAAGGAACAGCAGGCAACCGACACGAGCGGTCTTGTACTTCTTGAGATCGGTATGTTACAGTTCTTCAATGCGGCAAGCATGGAAGATGAGGGCTATATGGTAGTTCCCGACGGCTCGGGCGCTGTAATCAACTACAACAACCGCCGTTACAACGCACAGGCATACAACAGTGAGGTATACGGTCGTGATACATCGATCGGTATGCTGACACGTCCGTCAAAGACAGAGCAGGTTTATCTCCCTGTTATCGGTGCTGTTACAAACGGTGAAAAGACAAATCACGGTTATATGGCAATTGCTAAGTCCGGCGAAACCTGCGCAAGCGTAAACGCTACTGTAAGCGGACAGAACTCAACATCATACAACAACACATGGTTCGAGTTCAAGGTAAGAGCAGAGGATACCTACTACATGGGTAACCGTAAGCTCACGGTTTACGAGCAGGGCAAGATAAACCAGCCCAACCTCACGGTAGGCTATTATCCTCTTGCAAAGGAAAACCTTTCTTATGTTGATATTGCGGAAGCATACAGAAACTACCTTATCGAGCAGAAGGGATTCAAGGATAAGAGCGACAATATAACAAACAGCTACTATCTTGACCTTTACGGCGGTACGATAAAGGCACAGTCGATTGCAGGCTTCCCTGTAAATCTTGAAACTGCCGCTACAACATACGAGCAGGCTCAGGAAATAATAAAGCAGCTCAACGAGCTTGGCGTTGACGATATTGTTGCAAACTACAACGATTTCAACGGCGCAGGCATCAAGGGTATGATCACAGCCGATGTAAATTACGCAGGAACGCTTGGCGGCAAGAACGCATACAAGACGCTTGCGGAATATGTAGGCTCGATAAACGGCAAGCTGTTCGCAAGTGCGGGAATCACCTACATGAAGGACAGCGGTAACGGCTACAGCTACACGCTGAACGCCTGCAAGGCTATAACAAAGGCTTATGCAACAACGAATAACTGGGATATTGCATTCGGCATTCCGAACCAGGTAAGACTTGTTACAAAGACAACCTTGTCACCTTATTACTGGCCTGATCTTTACAACAAGATCAGCAAGTCGTTTACAAGCGAAGGAATAACAACGATAAGCCTTGATGACGCTACAACGTTACTCTACAGCGACTTCAGTCGTGAGAATTATTCCAGAGCAGACACAATGAACAAGCTGGTAGACGGCTACAAGCAGTTCAAGGACGCAGGCTTCACGCTTCTTGCAAGCGGTGCAAACGCTTATGCGCTCCCCTATGTTGATTATCTGACAGACGTACCTGTTACATCAAGTAACTTCGATCTGTTTGACTATGACATTCCGTTCTATGAGATCGTTATCCACGGTTACCTGCCTTACACAACAAAGGCGGTAAATGCAAGTGCAAACGCAGATGATACTATCATGCTTGCACTTCTTACAGCAACACCTGTTCACTATGATATGATGTATGCCGATCCTAACGATTTCACAGACAGCGATTACGAGACGCTCTTCTATTCAAACTACAAGGGCTGGCTCGAACCCTCGGCTAAGATTTACAAGCTCTATCAGGACGAACTGAAGGACTTCGCAAATCTCCACATCACAGGATACAACAGAATTTCCGGCGATGAGATGGAAACCGAGTTTGACGGCGGAAAGACAATCAGGGTAAATACCAGAAAAATGACTCTCACCGTCAACGGCAAGGAAATCGATCTTGCACAATATGGACTGAAGGGAGAAACAGATGAATAATTCGAATTTCAACCCGAATGAAGAAATTGAAGCAATGAAGACGACCGACGCCGCCGAGACTCCCGTTGATGACACACCCGCAGCCGACAAGGCTGTGGCTGCCGAAACGGCAGCAGAAGCAACAGCTTCAGAGCCTGATGTAAAGCAGGAAACGGTCGAGGAAACAGCTTCAGAGCCTGCCGATAAGGCAGATGACGCTGACGAGGCACCGGCTTCCGTTGCTAACAAGTCAGCACATATGACCGCAGCAGCTGCGGCACTGAACGTTGAGGACGAGGAAGTGGACATCCGCCGCAGACAACCCAGAGTTCAGAAGGAAATCAAGAAATCCCGTATTTCATACGAGAAGAAAAAAGGACTTTACGGTTACGGATTCATAGCGATATGGATCATCGGCGTAATCTATATGTTCATTGTGCCGATATTCAAGTCGGCGTGGTACTCAATGTGCTATACTGAGCTTGTTACAACAGCAGATCAGGCCGCACAGAGAGGAATGACTTCAGCAGGTATCTATACCGAGTGGAACAACTTCGGAAACTATGAGGAGGCTCTTTTCAAGAACCAGGATTACCTCCCCAAGCTGACCGAGTCACTTGGTGCAATGGTACCGCAGGTTATCGTAGTAATGATATTCTCGCTGTTTATCGCACTTCTTCTTAACCAGAAGTTCAGAGGCAGAACATTCGCAAGAGCGGTATTCTTCTTACCGGTACTTGTTGCGACGGGTCCTGTACTGGCGGTAATCAAGGGTGATATATCGACCAACGGTATTTCGAGCGGTGAGCAGTTCAGCGCACTGTTCCAGACCGACCTTGTCGATGAGCTGTTGCAGTTCTTAGGTATATATAATCTGAACCAACAGCTGACCATGACGATACAGACGATAACGAGTGATATTTTCAACCTATTATGGAGTGCCGGTATTCAGATACTGATATTCCTTGCGGCGTTACAGCAGATACCGGTTTCGGCAAAGGAAGCGGCATCTATGGAGGGCGCTACGGGATGGGAATTCTTCTGGAAGATAACGTTCCCGATGATAAGCCCGATGATATTGGCAAACCTGATTTATACGGTTATCGATACGTTCATCGATTCGGAAAACCCGGTTATGTCAATAGTTCTTGCACAGTCAAGAGGCTTAAGATACGGTCTTTCGGCGGCTATGGCATGGATTTACTTCCTGATAGTTGCGGTTGCACTTGCAATTATCGTTGCTATTGTATCTAAGTTCGTATTCTATGAAAATGATTAAGGAGGTGTAGTTGTGAGCGAAAAAGATTTAGAACAGTTCAATGCAGATGTTCAGGAAAACGAAGCAGCCACAGCTGCACCTGTCGATAACGCTTCTCCGGAAGCAATCGGCGAGGCTATAAAGGAGATTAACGGCGAGGCTGACGCTTCTGCCGCTTCCGAAAAGGCTGATGACGAGCTTCAGGTAGGTGTTATCAAGCCTATCGCAACAGGAAAGCCCGAATCAAAGAGAGCTTTGAAGAAGGCTGAAAAGAAAAAGGCTAAAGAGCTTAAGAATATCTACCATGTAAGCAACTGGCAGATAATCAAGAATTACCGTAATTACAACCAGCAGGAAAGAAAGCACTACAAGTACATCTTCAGAAGAAGAATTACCGAAAAGGTATGGCCTGTTTTCCGTTTCCTTATCCTGTTCGGTCTGGGATTCGTAATTCTCTATCCTATACTTTATATGCTGTCTACGGCAATCAGACCCCAGACAGAAATGAGCGACCCTTCGGTAATGTGGATACCAAAGGAAGTTATATTCTCCAACTTCGTTGACGTATGGATCGCAATGAATTTCCCGAAGGTACTTTTGCAGACTGTACTTGTAAACGTAGTATGCTCGATGATACAGGTCGTTACCTGTGGCGTTACGGGCTACGGATTTGCACGATTCAAGTTCAAGGGCAAGGGACTTATGTTCGGTATCGTTATCTTACAGATCATCGTACCCGTACAGGTAATCCTTATCCCTCTGTATATGCAGTTCAGATTCTTCGATATATTCGGTCTGATAAAGCTGTTTACAGGCAATGCGGTTAACCTTGTAAGTACGCCTATGGCACTTTACTTACAGGCGTTCTTCTGCAACGGTATCAGAGCAGGCGTATTTATACTTCTGTTCAGACAGTTCTTCAGAGGACTGCCCAAGGACCTCGAAGATGCCGCTTATCTCGACGGCTGTGGACCTTTCATGACATTTATCCGTGTTATGGTGCCGAATGCTAAGACTTCGTTCTTAACTGTATTCATCTTCTCAATTGTATGGTACTGGAACGACTCTTATGTAACGGGTATGTTCTTCACTGACCCGTATACGATAGCGATGGAAATCGACCGTCTTGGAACAACGATGATACTTTATTTCACCGGAGAGCAAAACGGTATGGCGAGCGACTATCTGGTATGGATAGAAGCGGGATGCTTAATGTCATTACTTCCGATACTTATTATGTACATCTTCTTACAGAAGCAGTTCGTTGAGGGTATCGAACGTTCAGGTCTTGCCAACTAAATGGCTGTGAGCCATTGCAAATTTGCCTTTTGAAAGAATGGCGATATTTGCAGGTTACGCTGACGGCGGTTTGAACGATAGTGATAAACAAATATCAAGAGGAGTATCGGAAGATGCTCCTCTTTTTATATGCGAGTATTATCGGTTAAACCCGCCGTTCGGCAAACTGTAGTAAATATGTATCGTTCGGAAAGGCGGAATTGGGTGCGGCAACTTGCCGCAGGAGTATCGGAAGATGCTCCTCTTTTTATATGCGAGTATTACCGGTTAAACCCGCCGTTAATCAAACTTTAGTAAATATGTATTGCTCGGAAAGGCGGAATTGAGTGAGGCAGCTTGCCGCAGGCGGAATTGGAGGTCGACGGTATGCCGCGTTTGCAAAGACGTGCACAAAGTGCTATAATAGTAACACCCGGAGGTGCAATATGGAACTGTTTGATTTATACGACGATGAACGCAATTTTACAGGCGAAACAATAGAGCGCGGAAAGCCGCTTCCCGAAAACCGTTATCATCTTGTTATACATATATGCATTTTTGGCAGTGACGGCAAAATGCTGATACAACAGCGCAAGCCGTTCAAAAAAGGATTTCCCGACAAATGGGATATTTCGGTTGGAGGAAGCGCTGTCGCCGGTGAAAACAGCAGACAGGCGGCAAGCCGTGAGCTGTACGAGGAGCTCGGAATAAGCCACGATTTTTCGCACGACCGTCCTATGCTGACGGTACATTTTGAGCGCGGGTTTGACGATGTTTATGTAATACACAAGGACATACCGATATCTGAGCTTAAATTACAGCCTGAAGAGGTGCAGGCGGCGAAGTGGGCGGACAGAGATGAAATATATTCGCTCATTGACAGCGGCGCATTTATACCGTACTACAAAAGCTTTATTGATATGCTGTTCAACTACAGAATAAAAAGAGGTAACTTTTCAAAGGAGTAAAATATGAATGATGTATGCCGAATGATAAAAAAGCAAACGATAACGAACTTTAGTAATATGGAAACGGCGATAAAGACATACGACAGAAATGCGTCAGTCTGCGGTACACCTGCGTGGCGGTATGCGTATCACGCTATTCACTCGGCGGACAAGTGGTTTTTCAATCCGTCAAAATTCACAGAACCGGATTTTCACGAAAACGGAATGGATAATCCCGATAATCCTTGCAATGTTGTTCTGAGCGATACAGAGTTGCTTGACTATCTGCATAAAGTGCGGCTCAAAACGGAAAACTATCTTGATGAGCTGAGCGACGAAGAGCTTAACGAAAAGCCCGACGGGTGTGAATATACAAGGCTTGAGCTTATCTTAGGGCAGTTCAGGCATATTTCCTCGCATATAGGGATGATAAACGGTCAGACTATAGAGAGAACAGGAAGATTCCCTGTGTTTTCGGGTCTTGACGGAAAGCAGACAGACAAATTATATGACGAATAAGAACGAAGGAACAGAAGATGTACATTGATTTTCACATACACGCTTATGCGGACGAAATAGCGGACAGGGCGGTGCAGAAGCTGAAGGATACGGCAAACTGCAATGTTTATACTAACGGAAGAATAGACGATACAAGGCAGAAGCTGAAAGAGTGGGGCATTGATTACGGCGTTTTACTGCCGGTTGCAACAAAGCCGACACAGCAGACGACTATAAACAGCTGGGCAAAGGAGCAAAATCACGGCAACATAATATCATTCGGCACGGTGCATCCGGACAGTGATGAGCTTTGCAGTGAGCTTGAACGCATATCGTCCTTGGGGCTTCACGGTGTTAAATTACATCCGGATTATCAGGGGCATTTTATGTTTGAGCCGTGTATGCAGAGGATTTATGAAAAATGCGGCGAACTGGGGCTTCCTGTTATTCTTCATATGGGATATGACCCTATATCATCTATGACGTTCCACGCAATGCCGGCAGACCTTGCCGAAATGGCGAAAAAGTATCCGGATTGCACATTCATCGGGGCGCATATGGGCGGAATGGCAAACTGGGAGCGTGTCCTGTATTATATCAAGGACGCAAGGAACATCTATTTTGACACGGCGTATTGTGCAGAGTATATGTCGGATGAAATGTTTATGGAAATGTTCAGGGCATACGGCGAGGACAGGATATTGTTCGGAAGCGACCTTCCGTGGAGCGATCCGCACGAAGAGATAAGAATGATTGACAGAATGCCGATAAGCGACAGCGCAAAGGATAAGATATTTTATAAAAATGCGGCGAAGCTGTTGAAGATAGATATATAAAATAAAGGACGTGACTTTATCGGTCACGTCCTTGTCTTATATCCGGTTATTCAGTGTCTTTACCTGCCGCCGCAAGTGCTATAGCGCATTCGATACGCTTTTTCTGAAGCTCGCAGGACAGCTTGTGGGGCTTCTTTACATCGCCCTCATAGATAAAGCTGTTTGCGTTACAGCCGCCTGAGCAGTAGAATCTTGCCCAGCAGTTACCGCAGTTTTCCTTGCTGTAGATATGTATTCCGGCGAAATAATCCTTTATCTTCTGATCAATCTTGTCTGAGAAGATGTCGCCCATCTTCCATTCTTCGATACCTACGAACTGGTGGCAGGGGTAAATATCGCCGTCGGGTGTAACGGCAACATATTCGTTGCCGCATCCGCATCCACGCAGACGCTTTACGGCGCAGGGACCCTGATTCAAGTCTATCATAAAGTGGAAGAAATTGAACTTACGCTTATTTGCGAGCTTCTGCTCCTCCATCAGCTTTTCAAGTCTGTCATATTCGGCGAATATAGTGGGGAGGTCGCTCTCTGTGATAGCGTAGGGCATTTTTGGATCGGTCACAACAGGCTCTACGGAGAGCTGTTCGAAGCCGAGATCGCTTATATGAAGAACATCGTTTGCAAAATCAAGATTGTACTTTGTGAACGTACCTCTTACATAGTAGTCCTTTGTACCTCTGCCGGCTACCAGCTTCTGATATTTCGGAACGATTATGTCATAGCTTCCCTTGCCGTTCGGAGTGGGGCGGATATTATCGTTTACTTCTTTTCTGCCGTCAAGCGATAATACGCAGTTTGACATTTCCTTGTTTATATAATCTATCTTTTCATCGTCAAGGAGCATACCGTTTGTTGTAATGGTGAAGCGGAAGTTCTTGCCGTGCTGTTTTTCTATGCTTCTTGCGTACTTTACGGTTTCGACTACGGTATCCCAAGCCATTAAAGGCTCGCCGCCGAAGAAGTCTACCTCAAGATTTTCTCTGTTGGCGCTGTGCTTTATAAGGAAGTCCATAGCTCTTTTACCCGTTTCGGGCTTCATCAGCATTCTGTCGCCGCCGAAGTCGCCTGTCTGAGCAAAGCAGTATTTGCATCTCAGGTTGCAGTCGTGCGAAACGTGCAGGCACATAGCCTTGATAGGAGCCTTCATAGCCATTGCGGCGTACTGCTCGTAATCGTCCTCGGTGAAGAGCATTTTTGCGTCGTAAAGCTCTTTAAGCTCCTGATAGCATTCCTTTACGTCATCTTTGTCGAAGCCGTCCATCTTAGCGATTATCTCATCGGGACATACATCGGCAAAAGGGGGAGCGACATAGTCGAGGAGTTTATAAGTCAGCTCGTCCACAACGTGAACGCCGCCGCTGCATACGTCAAGTACAATGTACTGACCGTTCTGCTTATACTTATGTATCATTTCTTTCATTGGTCAAATCCTTTTCTGAGTTATATAAGGCGGTTTTCCGCCGAAATATTCAAACAAGCCAAAAGCTCCCGTATTTGTTCGGGAGCTTTCAAAGCTTTTCTCTTACCCGTGGCTTACTTGTTTAAAGCCTCGCACTTCTGGTTAGCTACTGTGCAGCTTGTCTTGCAAGCAGACTGGCATGATGTCTGGCATCTGCCGCAACCGCCCTTAGCAGCTGTTTCCTTGAGGTTAGCCTTGTTAACA
>ERZ772831.902-NODE-902-length-30190-cov-7.434976_pt1 | contig 30190 bp, 21 predicted proteins | sample MGYA00580858_ERZ772831 | MGnify/ENA primary metagenome ERZ772831 (study PRJEB29015, sample SAMEA2737694) | human gut metagenome | biome: human gut; feature: human-associated habitat; material: faeces | place: China | collected 2012 ... | reverse complement strand
GGAGCACACGTGGCAACAGCACCGGGCGGCTGGGGAACCATTGATGATATTACACTTGTGAAGGAGTAGTTATGAAATTTATTAAGGGTATGGATATTTCCATGGTGAAAGAACTGGAACAATATGGTGCGTCCTATCGGCTGAACGGGAAAAAAGAAGATCTGTTTGCAATTTTAAAGACATGCGGAACCAATAACGTAAGGATTCGGATTTGGCCGGATCCCTACGATGAAAACGGAAATTCTTACGGGGGAGGTGGAAATGATCTGGAGACTACCATTGAGATCGCAGAAAGAACTGTACAAAGCGGTATGGATTTTATGCTTGATTTCCATTATAGTGATTTCTGGGCAGACCCGGCCAAACAGGTAAAACCGAAAGCCTGGAAAGAATTAAGCGGAGAGGCACTGGAAACGGCGGTGTATCTGCATACTGTAGATACGTTAAAGGCATTGAAAAACCACAAGCTTGTGCCGACTATGGTGCAGGTTGGAAATGAGATTACAAAAGGGCTGTTGTGGCCGGATGGTTACATCGAACAGACCGAAAATATGGCACATCTTCTGCAGGCAGGGATTAAGGGGGTGCGCGAGGAGTGTCCGGATGCAAGGATCGTATTGCATCTGGATTTCGGAACGGATAATAAAATGTATCGACAGTGGTTTGATCAGGTTTCATCGTATGCGCTGGATTTTGATATTATTGGAATGTCGTATTATCCGCACTGGAACGGAAGTCTTTCACTTCTTCTGGATAATATGAATGATATCAGCAGCCGGTATGACAAAGATGTGCTTGTTGCAGAGACTTCAATTGGTTATACTACGGAAACATTTGGCTGTAACGGAATCGTTTATTCGAAGGAGCATGAAAAAATCACTGGATACCCGGCAACACAGCAGGGACAGGAAGCATTCTTGCGGGATTTGTTTGCAACGGTAAGAAGTGTAAACAATAAAAGAGGCATCGGTGTGTTTTACTGGGAACCGGCATGGCTGCCAATACCGGACTGTACGTGGGCAAGTAAGAGTGGCAGCAAGTACATGAAAGACAAGATGACAGCAGGAAATGCCATGGCAAATATGGCATTGTTTGACGAAAATGGAAACGCAAACAGCGCGCTGATAAACATGAAAACAATGTAAAGGGAGGATAATCATATGAAAAAAATAATAACAGCTGTGCTGGCTGTAACAATGGCAGTGGGAATGTTGACTGGCTGTGGAAGTGGAACCGGAAAAAAGGAAGCTTCCGGGGAAAAACTCGTGATTTGGACGAACATGAACGTGGAAGTGGATACCATTCAGAAATATGCAGATGAATGGGGAGAAAAGAACGGACGAAAGGTAGAAGTCATTCACCAGTCTCCATCTGTCCAGCAGTTTGCACAGGCAGTAAAAAGTGCTTCCGGACCGGATGCTGTGGTGGGTATTCCCAATGACCAGCTTGCAGATTATGTAAACGCAGATCTTACTGCAGAAGTGCCACAGGATCTGTATGCGGATCAGGATTTTTCCGATGCAGCCATCCAGGCATGTTATGTAGATGGAAAACGATATGCAGCACCACTTTCCGTAGAGACTACTGCACTGTTTTACAACACAGATCTTGTATCGGAAGTCCCAAAAACATGGGAAGAACTGGTCGATCAGGCAGCCGCAGACGGAGGTGTACAGTTTGATGCAACAAGCATATACTACGATCTTGGTTTTGTGAGAGCCTGCGGAGGTTATATTTTTAAATATCAGGATGGGGCATATGACACGGCAGACATCGGTCTTGATAATGAGGGCAGTGTGGATGCCTATGCCTTTATCAATGACCTGTGCAATAAATATAAACTGATCACGGCAGATGTGACAGCCGATATCGCAAGAAGTAATTTCCAAAACGGAAAATGTGCTTATTATATTGGTGGACCATGGGACATTGACGGTTTTACCTCTGCAGGAACTAAATTTGCTGTAGCAAAAATGCCAACTTTCCACGGACAGCCGTTTGTGACCCCGGTGGGTACACAGGTAAGTTTTGTGAGCAACAGCAGTAAAAATCAGGATGCAGCATGGGATTTTATTTCCTATCTGCTGGAAAACGGTGCACTTGGCATGTATGAGGCGGGTGACCGTATACCGGCAAAACTGGCAGATCAGGAACTTGATGAGATCCAGAGTAATGCATACACACAGGCATTTGTCGAGCAGATCAATGATGGAGAGCCGATGCCGACCGTATCAGAAATGGGACAGCTCTGGAGTATCCACACAAACAATATCCGTTCGATGTGGTCTGGGGAGCAAACACCAGAGGAAGCTGCCAAAAATATGGTTACGCAGTTGAAAGAAGCGATTGAATTGATGAATTCAGGAAAGTAGTGATGGCATGAGAAAGAAAAAGAATGCGCTTGGGTATACTTATCTGGCACCGGCACTGATCTCGATTCTGTTGGTGACATGTCTGCCAATTATTTATACGGTGATTTTATCTTTTACTAATTACAACATGTATCATCTGACAGATTACACGTTTGTGGGTCTGGAAAATTATCTGACCGTATTTTCCGGAAGCATTAAAAATGTGTTTTTCCCGGTACTTGGGTGGACGATTTGTTTTGCGCTGTTAAGTACGGCAGGTTCCTATGCAATGGGACTGATTCTTGCCATTTTGTTAAACAATCCGCATATGAAAGAATCAAAAATTTACCGTGCAGTGCTAATTGTTCCGTGGGCATTGCCATCTACGATTGCAATCCTCGCATGGCAGGGACTGCTAAATGAGCAGTATGGTGGAATCAATAATTTACTGCATACAATCGGTATTGCCTGGAATGTACCGTGGCTGACCAATCCATTCTGGGCAAGGGTTGGGTTGATTATCGTGAATGTGTGGCTGGGATTTCCCTATATGATGAATGTCTGTCTTGGTGGACTACAGGCGATTTCTGGTGAATACTATGAGGCGGCTAAAATGGATGGGGCATCAAAATTTCAGTGTTTTAAGAGCATTACATTGCCGATGGTGACAAAACTTTCCATTCCTCTTGTAATTTCCTCGTTTGCGGCTAATTTTAACAATTTTGGAAATATATATATGATTACACAAGGTGGACCAGCGAGAGTGGATAACCAGTTTGCGGGTTATACGGATATCCTTGCCAGTACCACCTATAAGATGACCACATGGTCGAACCGGTATGAACTGTCTGCAACGTTCAGTGTGCTGATCTTTATCATTGTCGGAACATTTACGCTGATTAATATGCGGCTGTCCGGCTCATTTAAGGAGGTTGATTAAATGAAAAATAAAAAGAAAATATCCGCCTCAGAACAACGGACACTGTGGGGAAGCAGAGTGGTCATATGGAGCACAATGATCGTGGTGCTGTTTCCGGTCATATGGATTGTTATGTCCTCTTTTTCCGCGGGTGACAGCTTTTTCCTGTCCTCATTGTTCCCTGAAAAATTCAGTATTGAACATTATGTGGAACTGTTTCGGGAAACGGATTTTGGAATCTGGGTTTTTAATTCCCTAAAGTTTTGCTTTATTGTAGCAATCATACAACTTGTGCTTACTTCACTTGCAGCGTATGCGTTTGCAAGACTGCGGTTTGTGGGAAGAAAATATGGACTGATGGCACTTTTGATATTACAGGTGTTTCCAAACAGCATGGCAGTTGCCGGATACTATATTTTAATTTATAAGTTCGGGTTGGTGGACAACAGCTTTGCGCTCATTCTTGTGCTTGCAGGTGGAAGTGCTTACAATATCTGGTTACTTAAATCTTATATCGATGGACTTCCGGTGGAATTGGATGAAGCTGCAATGGTGGATGGAGCAAATGAATTCCAGGTTTTTTATAAGATCATCATCCCGCTTGCAATGCCACAGCTTGCCGTGATCTTCCTGTTTTCGTTTATTGCAACATACAGTGAATATGTGATTACCTCAATCTTTTTGCAGACACCGGGAAAAATGACGCTTGCACTCGGACTGCAGTCTTTTATCAGCGATCAGTTTGCTGCGCACTGGACTTTGTTTGCTGCAGCAGCAGTGATTTCATCCCTGCCGATCATGATCATCTTTATGTGCTTACAGCGATTTATTCAGAATGGATTGGTTGCCGGAGGGGTAAAAGGATAAAATGAAATATCATCGGGGATTCTTCATGAAGATGGCAAAATAGGGACGAATGAGGATTTTTCCGGATTAGCGGGTCTTTTAGAATCTGCAATTTCTGGAGTACGTGCTTCTGCTGCATCAAGTACCAAAATTATGCTTCATCTGGATCAGGGTGGAAAAAATCAGTTGTATACCTGGTATTTTGGTGGATTATTGAAAGAGTCACCAAACTTGGATTTTGATGTATTTGGATTATCTTATTATCCAATGTGGCATGGAACCATGGAGGGGCTTCAGTATAATTTGAATTACTTGGCGACCACCTATAATAAAGAAGTGTGTGTTGTAGAAACTGCGTATGCATGGACAACGGAAGATGGTGATGGTGAAGGAAATGTATTCATTAGTGGAGATGAAGAAGTTGGAGGATATCCTGCAACAGTAGAAGGACAATTTGAATTTATGAATGATCTGGAATCAATCATTTTAAATGTACCAGATGACAAAGGTATTGGATATTTTTATTGGGAACCAGAATGGATACCTGTAGAAGGCGGAACATATGCTACATCTGCAGGGGTTGCGTATAAAAATGATACCGTAACGCCAAGTAATACATGGGATAACATGACGTTGTTTAATTTTCAGGGAAATGCATTAGATTCTATTAAGGTGCTTAATAAACCGTGTGAAAATTTATTGACAAATATCAGTTTTGAACAGAATGGGATAACTACTTCACCGAGTGGATGGAATGTATGGACAAGTGATTCGTCAGATGAAAATACTGTAAGAACAGAATATGGTGATGCATATGATGGAGATTACAAATTAACATTTTGGGATGATAAAGAGTATTCGTGTTCTGTATATAAAACGTATACAAATATTCCGAATGGAACATATAAATTCTCAATTTGGGCAAAGACAAATGGGAAACAGGATGTTTTACAACTTTATGCAAAAAATTATGGAGGAAGTGAGCTTGATACCACGATTGAAACAAGTGACATTAATTGGAATATTTTTAGTATAGACAAGATTGTTGTTACAAATCATACGTTGGAGATCGGGGTTTATTCTGTAGCAGGAGCAAATGACTGGTGTAACCTTGACTTGGCAATGTTAAGAAAAATTGATTAATTATATTTAAAATTTTTAAGGGGATGGTTTTGATCGTCCCCTTAATTTTTTAATTGTTCTTTGACTGGTGGAATCTTATGAAAAAGAAAATATGGAATAGGTGCAGAAAAAATGGTAGACTATAAAAAAGAGTTTTTGTAGGGGTGTAATAAATGTTAACGGATATGATGAAAGACGAATTGGTAAAAGGGTTACTTAATCTGTTTCATGAAAATTTATCAATGATTATTTTGTATGGATCTGTTGCAAGAAATGAAGCTACATCAGAAAGCGATATAGATATAGCAATCATCACTAAAAATGATATGAATGAAGAAATAAGAAATAAATTTATTTGCTGGTCAGCAGAGATGGATATACGTTATGATAAGATTTTTTCTATCATTGATATTAAAGAAGAAAATATGAAAAAGAGGGGGGAAGTGCTTCCATTTTATAAGAATGTACAAAAAGAGGGGGTTATTCTTTGGAAGGCAGCTTAAAAGAACTAGCACGATATTAGCACCTGTAGAGCAGAACATAATCTGTTTTACAGGTGCTTTTTTCAATTAATAAGGAACTGGTACTTTCGTCTCTTGTGAAAATGTCTAATTAAAAGACTAAAAAAAGACTAAAAAACTTTAAATTAAGTAATACTTTACAAACGATTAATTTTCTATTAACTAAATATTGACTTAAAATTACTTTGTGATATACTGAATTTATCAAATAAATTAAGCAATTGCACACTGGTTCCCATATTTTTTACTGCACTCCCCAAGTATGCAGTACCCTCTCCCTGAAATATGGGAAGCAGCGTGCAATTGCTTTTTTATTAAGTGAAACCGGATAGATGGAGGGTGCTGGAAGGTTTTTACAACTAAAATGGAGAAGAAAGGAAAGGTAGAGCAAAAACATGAGAAGGGTAGGAAAACAGATTGTTGCCATCACGCTGGCAGCAGCAATGATGGGGTCACTGACACCGGAGGCATGCACATTTTTACAGAATGAGATTGTGTATGCGGCGGAAACAAATGAAGCGTCAGCACCAACAGTAACACGTACAGAACTGTACAAAAATGAGAACGCAAAAACAACAGAAACCATTGATTTTTCAGGATTGCAAGAAGAAGACTGGAATGGTGCAGGAAAAATTACTTTTGCATATGATAATTCCATCAATGGCTCGTTGGGAAATGTGAATGAAGAGTATGAATTAACTGCAAAGGTAACACTGGATGAAGCATCCTATCAGTCGCTGGCTGCAGATAAAGCGCATCTGAATATCCAGGGTGTAACAAAACTGGGATCAGATTGGGGATGGAACAACAGTACGGATTGCCAGTGGCTGCAGCAGGATTCTTTTACGAAAGATGGGGAGAAGTATTCAGCTGATCTGAAAGTAAAGTTTTCAGGAATAACACCGGATACATTGATGGATGTTGAATTCGTCCTTGTGGGAACCGGATTTAAGGGAACTGTGACATTTTCAAATGTAGTTCTCACAAATTTATCAAGCGATAAACAGGAACTGACCAAACAGGAGCCAACCGTTCTTTCTGATTTAAATGATGAATTCCAGGTAAATCTGTGGGCAGGCGAAACCGGATATCAGTATTTCCACGGTGGAGAAGAAAATGCTGCTCCGAAATGTTCCTATGATGCAAATGGCGGAGACGGAAGATTAAAAGTAAGCCTGGATTATACAGCCAACTCCGGCGAATCATGGAGTGAGGCAAAAGTGAAATTCACACCCAAGACACCGGCTGATATCAGCAATTATAATCAGGTGAGTGTGGATTTGATTTATCCGGAAAACAGTAATATTTCCAAGATAAAATTTTTCTCCAATAGCGGAATCAATAAAGATACCAGCATAGATTCGTCCGAGGCAGCAGATGCAGGAAACGGATATAAGAAAGTTACAGTTACTTTAGGATTTTCTCCATCTGCCACACCAATGGATGATCTGACAATCGGACTTATCGGAGCCAACAGTTCCTTTGCAGGGGATGTTTATCTGGATAATCTGATACTTTCCCAGAAGGATGCCAGTGGTGATTTTGTGGCAATTACCGCAACACCGAATACAGACGGAACACAGGCAAAACCAGAAGCAACAGATAAAACCATGACCATGACAGATCCGGATGCCAGCAATAGCGCAAAGGCATTGTATGCATATCTGCAGGGACTGACCGAAAGTGATCAGGTACTGTTTGGACATCAGAATGATGTGAGCCATTCCGTAGGAAACAACGATCTGGGAGATGTAAAAGATGTGACCGGTTCCGTTAGCGGTATTTTCGGCATTGACTCCCTGGCATTGTTTGGAAGCGAGGCTGGTGGTACGGATGCGGCATCTGCACTGCAGAATTCCATTGACTACAGCAAAAAGGCGGCCCAAAACGGTGCAATCGTTACCTTATCCACCCATATGCCGAATTTCACCAACGCAAAGATTAAAAAGAATGCAGATGGAACCTACGATTTCTATAACTGTGATTTTAATGAAGCAAAAGATTTATCCGGTGATTCGTTAAAGAAGATTTTGCCTGGTGGAGAGAAGAATGAGGTATTTAAGGCATATCTTGATACGATTGCATTCTATGCCAATGCATTGGAAAAGGAGAATATCCCGGTGATTTTCCGGCCATTCCATGAGGATACCGGCGGCTGGTTCTGGTGGGGCAGTGCAAACACCGCAGAAAGTTACAGGAGTCTGTATGCATATACCAGAGATTATCTGGAATCCAAAGGCGTGCACAATATGCTTTATGTGTATTCGCCAAACGGACCGCTGGAGACCGAGGCAGAGTATATGTCGCGTTATCCGGGAGATGCCTATGTAGATATTCTGGCATTTGACTATTACAACGATTTTAATACCTATCCGGCTGAAGCAGATACGTCGTTCTTTGATCATCTGGATCAGACCTGTCAGGTTGTATCATCGCTTGCAAAACAGCATAACAAGCTGGCTGCAATTTCGGAGACCGGTGTACGTGTGATGAAGAAGGATGGAAGTGATAACGAAGGGCTTCTTGTAAAAAATAATCCGGTCAGTGAGGCAAAGTCGGGTGTGAACTGGTATCAGAAAGTGAATGATATCGCAAAGAAAAACGACATGCCATATTATATGGTATGGGCAAATTTCAGCGATACCAATTTCTATGTGCCGTATAAATACAGTGATACCATGGGTCAGGAAATGATCAATGAGTTTATTGATTACTACAACAACGCGGATTCAGTATTTGGAAACGGTACGAATTTCTATGACAATATCGATAAGTATGCAGGAGTAAAGACAGAGAATTACAAAGATGTCAGCGGATACATGGTAGCACCGTTTGATATGGATACGATTTTAAAGCCAACTGTGTTAAAGGCAAGTGTTTCCAATGCCGGTGAGGTATCGTTTGTTGTAAAGGATACGGCAAAAGGCAAACAGTTGACATTGCCGGCTGCGAAAGGCTCCGATGGATTCTATACGGCGCAGCTGACACAGGAGGAAATGGATCAGATTGGAAAAACAGATGTAGCGGAAATCGCGCTGGTTGCAGATGGAAAGACATTGTCTGCGATCACAAATCTGAGTATCGGAAAAGAAAAGGACAAAGCTCCGGCAGGTGTGCTGGAAAATTTTGACTACTATGTCGGGAGTAATGGACTTCTGGATGCAGCTTACGGTGGAAATTCTGCCGCTGGATGCAGTTCGTCCTTTACGCTGGATCAGGAGCATAAGGCAGACGGTACATATGGTGCTGCATTTAATTACAAATTAAAAACAACCGGTTCGGAAGTCTGGACGGGTCTGGTAAATGCAAGTCTGGGCAATACAGATTTTTCAGCCTATAATGCATTGAAATTCTGGACAAAACTTGATGGAAAAGGGCAGAAGGTTGTTGTACAGATCAAGGCAGGAGGAGAAGAGTATGAAGTATATCTGACCAATCTTGCGAAGACAGAAGATGCCTATGAAGTAACCGTTCCATTCTCAGCTTTTAAAGGGAAGATGGGTGGAAAACTTAGTGGGGATGCTTTAAAAGATGTGCAGGCATTCGGACTCTGGTGTAATTCCAACCCGGCAGGTTCCGCGGTAGATGTGGAATCGGTACTTTACTTTGATGCATTCAAAGGAACAACGATCAGTGATGCAGAAGCTGCAAAAGCAGATGCCGATGGCCTGATTGCGGTAAAACAGACCAGCCAGAGTGGAAATAATGGCGGAAATTCTTCCTCCGGCAGCACCTCTGGTGGAAATTCCGGCAGCACAACAACACCGGATACCGGAAATACAACACCAGATACAAAACCATCGGAAACCCGGAAAACGGACAAAACATTTGAGAATATTGCAAAAGATACAAATGCGACACTTACCGTTGAAAAGAACGATAAGGGAGAAGTGACAGGTGCCCGGGCACAGCTGGAAAAAACAGTAAAGAATGCTTCCGAGACAAAGAAGACTACAATTTCAGCAGATGTGGTTGCAAAATTAGTCCAAGAGGCAGGAACCAGCGACATCTCGATTACCCAGACAACGAAGAACGCTTCCGGCAAAGTAATGAACAGCGTATCTGTCAATGCGAAGGATCTGCAGGCAGGCAAAAAGCTGACACTTGTAAAAGTTGATAAAAAGACAGGAGAAAAAGTCCTGATCAGCAGCAGGACTTATAAGGTTTCCAAAGACGGAACGGTTACAGCGGATACCAAAGATGCCGGTGATTATGTACTGCTGAATGAGAAGGATGCAAAAGCCCTGAGCAGTAAAATCTTAAAGAGTGTTGCATTAAAGGATACCAAGAAAACGGTTGCAAATGGAAAGAAGGCAAAAGTTACTTTTGATAAGAACCTGAACATGGAAAATGTAAAGAACATTACTTATACATCTTCCAAAAAGTCGGTTGTAACCGTGAATAAAAATGGTACAATTGTCGCAAAGAAAGCTGGCAAAGCAGTTGTGAAAGTAAAAGTCACTTTAAAGAACGGAAAGACAAAGACGGTAAAAATGACGATCAAAGTGACAAAGTAAATTTACAGGAGTTTCGTCAAAATTTTAATAAGAAAAAGACGGTTTCGCAGGAAATCGTCTTTTTTCTTACCCATAATTGTAAAGAGAAGCGTGTGCGTTTTTTCGGGGGAATTGATTGTAATTTCAGGAACCTTTGTTTATACTAAAATCAATAGAAAAGAGAATGAGAAGGAGAACATTTATTATGGCAGGAAAACACATTTCCATTCCGGCACTTTTAAAGATCGGTGCGGGTGCATTGGACAATCTGGGGATTTACTTAAAAGAGTTACAGTTACAGAAAGTAGTTGTATTATTTGGAAACGGTCTTGTAGAAATGTTTGGTTCTACCGTTATGGAAGCATTGCAGCAGGAGGACATTGATATTTTAGAATATCAGGAACTGGATACCGTGCGGTTGGAAGATCTGACCAGTCTTGCATTTTCCATGCCGGCGAAGACGCAGGCAGTCATCGGCATCGGTGGCGGAAAAGTGATTGATGGTGCGAAATATTGTGGATTTCTGCGAAATCTGCCGTTTATCAGCATCCCGACATCGGCATCGAGCGATGGCTTTTCAAGTGCCAGTGCTTCCCTTCTGGTGGAAGGACGGCGCAAGTCCGTTCCGGCAAAACTTGCATATGGGATTGTGGTGGATACAAAGATTATCCGCAGTGCACCGGAGAAATTTTTATATTCCGGAATCGGCGATATGGTATCAAAAATTACGGCACTGTATGACTGGATTTTTGAGGAAGAACATGGGTACGGAAAAGTCAACGATTTTGCTGTCATGATTGCAAAGAAAGCAGTCAACAGTTTTGTGCGCACACCGTTTACTTCGATACAGGATGATCTGTTTTTAAAGGAACTTCTGGATTCTCTTGCGATGAGCGGAATTGCAAATGAGATTGCGGGCAGCAGTGCGCCAACGAGCGGCAGCGAACATCTGATTTCCCATGCACTGGACAAGATGCTTGAGCATCCGCAGCTTCATGGGATTCAGGTTGGCATTGCAACCTATCTGATGAGTGTTGTGCAGGATCATCGTTACCGGAGGGTAGACACGATCTTTACGCAGACGGGGTTCTGGGATTATGTAAAAGCACTGGATCTTCGGCGGGAGGATTTTGAGAAAGCAGTTGATCTGGCACCGTCGATCAAACCGTTCCGCTATACGTATCTGCATGAGCAGCAATATAGGGATCGCGCGAAGGAACTCCTGCATACAGATGCGCGGTTGCAGGAAATCTTGAAATAGAGAGGAAAATAAATTACAGGATATACAATGATAAAAGTAGCAATATGTGATGATGATATACAAAGACATGGACATTGGATTAGGGGGGATGGCTATGAAAAATATTTTAAAAATAATGCTTATGATGATTACAATTTTTACGATAGCAGGTTCTGCTGTCTATGCCGCGGAAATACCGGTTTCAGATCAGGATCAGTTAATAACGAGCCGTGATTGGACAGAAATCAGTAATTTACAGGATGAAATGAAAAAAGAAGAGCCGGATGCAACCATCGATTATGACAAGGCATTAAAAGTATATGTGGATTGTAATCTTATAAAATTGCAGACGGCAGATACGAAAAAACTCACAAGTGCTCTGGAAAGTGCAAATTATGTATGGGTAATTCCTTTTAAAATGGAAAAGACATATGGATTCTGAGGTAAGTACAGGAGCTGGAGTACAGAGCAGAAGTTCGATGAAATATGTGGCTGGCATTGGAATTATAGTGATAGGAAGCATATTAATCCTTAGTGTTTTAAAGAAAAAGAAATTGGAGGATTATGAATGAAGAAAATCAGTCTGTACTTATTAATTTTTACAATGCTATATTGTCTGTGTGCGTGTGGAAAAAATTCTGATGCAAAATCAAACAGTAGAGAAGATGATGGCAGAAAAGAACAAAAGATAATCATATCATCAATTCAGGTTGCTTCAAATACGAAGGTTATGCGTGCAAAGGTGTTCCTTCCGAACGTAAAATCTTTGGAAGGAACAAATTATTGGTTAGGTGGGTTAGATACTACCAGTAAGGTGGATGTAATAGATACAGGTGATGGTATTCAGATCAATGTGTGCGGCTTTTATTCCGATGATACTGCGTGGAAAAATCCGAAAGTATATAAGGGATTTCAATCACCGGATAATTCAAATACGCCATTAAAAAATGTTTTGGTTAAGGGAAAAGTTGTTCCAATGAAGGAGAAGATGTTAAAAGCGGATGTTAAGAAAACAAAAAAAACAATCCCTGTTGAAATTACACCTTATACGGTTAGTATTTGTCCCGTCAATGACTGGAGAGAAAAAGGGTGTTTTTATCATGTAGTTGCAACAACAAAAGACGGAAAGCAATATTCCATAGGAGAGTTACCTCTTACCGATGATAGAAAAGGAGCTGAAAAAAAGAAACATCCTTTCATGGATGGTACAGATCTTGAAGAGCTTGGAGATGGCTATGCATCTGCAAGTGAAATGAAATATTGTGGGGCTCGTTATATTTTTAATCAGAAGATTGATATCACACAGATAGAACAGATAGAAATAATAAAATATAAAATCAGCAGATGATATAGGTATAAAAACAGGTCATAAATTTGTTGACGATGATTGGAAACCATGTTAGGATGATGGTAGAGACTATCAATGAAGTGACAGGGGAATGAGTTTTTGACTCATCCCCCTGTTCTTATTATCAGGAGAAATGGATGAAAAAGAACAAGCAGATGAAACCAGACAATGTAGCAAAACGTCTATGGGCATTTTTTATCGTGCTCACCATGTGTATTACCGTGCAGCCTGTCGTGCCGGTAAAGGCGCAGGAGGCTGTGCAGACAGCGGCAAGAACGATCTATACGGAATTTAAAGATGGAAATTCTACCCATTCCGGAGATGGAAGCTATGGAAATCCCTACAATTTATTTGAGGATGCCTATGCGGCTGCCGGCAATGGGGATGAAATCTCAATTTTGGGAAGTGGTGCTTTTTTAAATGCCGAGGCTGCGGAACCGTTTATTTTTGATAAAAGCGTGACCGTCAATGGAAATGGAAATACTTTTTCCAACCGTAAGGGGGGATTTATCCTGAATACGGATGTGACATTTAAAAACATTACGCTGCGGTTTTCCAATCGTCTGCACGATGCAATTTTTGCAAATGGGCATAAACTTGTTCTTGAGAATGTTACGTGCGACAGCGGATTCCGCTATGTAGATATCTTTGGCGGATCCCTTTATGAGAATGGAAAGAATATGGGGAATCATCCGGGATCAGAGGCACAGATTCTGATTACGGGTGGTGGTACCAATCTGGGGAATATTTATGCCGGTTCCATGAACGGAACATATGACGGTAAGACACAGATCGTGCTTGCGCACGTTTCCGGTACGCAAAATGGGGAAATCTATGCATCCGGTGCCATTGAACCATATGTAAATCAGGATGACTGGTTTTCCACGCAGGAGCCGGATCCACCGGCAGCGGATGGACAATATACGGTTTCCGGCGATGTGGAAATTTCACTTACCGGTTCCGATACGAAACAGGTGTACGGAGTATCTGAAAATCACGCAGGGAAGACATTTCTGACCATAGATACCGACCAGTCCTATACCGGAATTCCAGGTATAAGCAAAGTAGGAAACCTCACAGTAAAGGGCGGTGGAACATTTGCACCGGCAGCGTTGGACAGCTGTACGGTCAGGCTGGAAGGGGCAAGTGCGATTGATCTTTCCCAGATGGAAACTCCACAGGTACATTCGATTGTGAGTGCGGATTCAGCAGGAAACCGACTGATCTTAGGAAAAGAACAGAAGCTGAATGTTACAGATACCATTACGGGTGCACTTACATTTGAAACCCTGAATGGAAGAAATGGAAAATCCGGAATTGCAGAGTATGGTCACACCTATCTGGAACTTGGAAGGGCTGCGGATACGGCGGTTTCTTTTACACCGACAGACGGACAGGCGGGAATGACACTGGAACGGACATCGTCTGGAAACGGAGAAATCTGGAAAACCAGTGAGTTGTCAGGGAATGAACCGGTTGCAGTAAAAAATATGACCATAAAAAATCCGGTAATTACCACAACGGTTTCGGAGATTTCAAAAGTCGGTGAGTATGAAAATAAGGATCCAAAACCATATCTGGCAGAGGTAGCCTGGCTGGAGCAAACGGATGAGTATGATCGGGATCTAGGGGTTGTTCCGATGGAATATGAAGTAACATTTAACGGGAAAACACTTTCTTCAGAGACGGTTACGAATGATGAAGGTAGTTTTATTTGTATTCCGAATTTTAATTTGATGTTCGAAACGGGAATAGAGAAGAATGCGATCACACCCATGTGCTATCGCACGGCTGAGAGTTCTACGGTAAAAGAAGGAACCTACTATATCACAATCCGTCCATTTTCAGCAGATGAACAGATCGAACAGAACGTAATTCTGATTGTAAACAAAGATCCGGATACATCCGGTTCGACGGTTACTTCAAAGGAAACAACCACTACGATAAATGGATTACCATCGGCCGTGTCCATGCAGGATGAACTGAATCTTACCGTGCAGACGGTCTATACAGATAGCAGCTTACAGGGACACGTGCCATCTGCTGGTTTTTCGGTATACATTAACCAGACCCCTTATGAAGTATCCGGCATCACGCTTCAAAACGGAGAGGCAGCCATAAAGATTCCGGTTTCAGAGACAAACGGATTTCATATGGGAGAAAATGCAATTACAGTTTCTTATGCAGGTGCAGGAGCAGCCAATGAAAACTACAGGGCACTTCCTTCCCAGGCAAACGAAACCGTGACGGTAAATCCAATTGCCGTAAAGATGCAGTATGATACCATCCAGCAGACAGCTGCGTACACAGGGCTGAAACAGAGCTGCCTTGTTTCCACGGTAAATGTAGTCCGAACGGACAACGGACAGACGGTAGATTCGCAGGTAAAGCCTGAAGTTTTCTATCGGCAGGATGGGAAAAATGTTGTTCCGGTGCAGCCGGGTAGTTATGATGTCTGGTTTAAAGTGGATGGAAACCAGTACGATGTGATAGTGGAAAAAGTCGGAACCTTTACCATTACAGCGGCGAAACCATCGATTCGTCTTACGGCAGAGACAGAAAACGGTAATTCCGTACATCTGTATGCAAAGGTAGATGGAGTCCGAAATGGCAGTATTCCGCTTGGTTCGATTTCTTTTTATCAGGACGGAACCATAATAAAGGCACAGGAAAAACTCGTATATGGGGAAGCCGATACGGTTGTATCAGGCTTAAAACGTGGCGGTTCTTATCAGTTTAAGGCAGTATATGAGCCGGATGATAAGGATGGACAGACTTATTACGAAACAGTGACAAGTGAAGCCGCGACCGTTACAATCAAAGAGGACAGTTCCACCGGAGGCGGTGGAACAACCGGAGGCGGCTCATCTTCCGGAGGCGGTGGAACAACCGGAGGCGGCTCATCTTCCGGAGGCGGCTCATCTTCCGGAGGCGGTGGAGCGACCGGAGGTGGCTCATCTTCCGGAGGAAGTTCTGGTGGCGGAAATACTTCGGGTGGTAACACAGCCGGAGGGGGAACACCATCCAACGGAAACAAAACCGATGCAGAAACTCCGTCTGACGGAAATACAGCTGGTACACAAACACCGTCCGATGGAAACGCGGCCGGACAAAATACACCAACCGTGAGCGTTATCGGAACCCAGAAAAATAAAGCCATCAAAACAACGGTGACCGCTGATCTGATAAATCAGATACTGGAAGAAAACGATGGAAAACACACAGATGTGACGATCCAGGTCACCGATCCGGCTGGCAACGTAAGCTATACACTGACCGTAAATACAGTAGACATACAGACCGGAAATAAGCTGTATGTGTGTGCAAAAGATCAAAAGACAGGTGCCTATGTCCTTGTAAACGACAAGAGTTATACGGTTACAAAAGCCGGAAATGTGAATTTTTCAGCAGATTCCAATAAGGATTATGTCCTTATGGATCAGAAAGATATGGATCAGGTCACAACGAAAATATTAAAAACGGTTACATTGAAGAATAAAACCGTTCAGGTGAAGAAGGGAAAACAAAAGAAGGTTTCTCTGGCAGCCACCTTAAATATGGACAATGTAAAAAGCATTTCTTATCAGAGCAATAACAAAAAAATTGCATCTGTAAACAAGAAGGGTACCATAAAATCGAACAAAAAAGGAACTGCGTCCATTCGCGTGACAGTAACCTTAAACAATGGAAAGACCAAAGTTTTAAAATTAAAAGTCAAAGTCAGATAGCAGATGCAGGAAAAGACAAAACCCCGGAAATAAATATCCGGGGTTTTTGTTTTACCTAGAGAGAAAGTGCACACTGATCAATTTTTTCCAGTTCCTCCTCCGTAAATGGAGCAGAGTTTAACACTTTCAGATTTTCAAGAATCTGTGCCGGGCGGGAAGTTCCGATCAGAACGGAAGTAACCACACCGTCCCGGATCACCCATTTGAGTGCCATCTGTGCGAGGCTTTCACCACGGGCAGCCGCAATCTCATTCAGACTCCGGATACTGTTCAGCCGCTTTTCATCGAACTGGTCGGCATGCAGAAAACGTCCGTCGGTATTGACACGGCTGTCCTTTGGAATGCCGTGCAGATAACGGTCGGTCAGCATACCCTGTGCGAGCGGGCTGAAAGAAATAATTCCTTTCTTCCCATCTGCTGCGGCCTGTTTTAAACCGTTTTCTTCAATGGTACGGTTAAAGATATTGTAGGAATTCTGGTTGATAATAAACGGGCAGTGCAGATCTTCTAAGATGGCAGCTGCGCGTTTCATCGTTTCCCCGTCGTAGTTGGACAGACCGACATACAGTGCTTTTCCGCTTCGCACGATCTGGTCGAGTGCACCCATGGTTTCCTCCAGCGGCGTATCCGGATCCATGCGGTGGTGATAGAAAATATCTACATAGTCCAGACCGAGCCGTTTTAAGCTCTGGTCAAGGCTGGCAATCAGGTACTTGCGGCTGCCCCAGTTCCCATAAGGCCCCGGCCACATGTCAAAACCGGCTTTGGAACTGATGATCAGTTCATCGCGGTAGGAAGAAAGTTCTTCCCGAAGGATCTTCCCGAGATTTTCCTCCGCACTGCCCGGCTGCGGTCCATAGTTGTTTGCCAGATCAAAATGTGTGATCCCGTGGTCAAATGCCGTAAAGCACATCTGTCTCATATTTTCATAAACACCGGTATCTCCGAAATTGTGCCAGAAGCCCAAAGATACTTCCGGCAGCATCAGTCCGCTGTCGCCACAGCGGTGGTATTTCATGGTTTCGTAACGTGATTCATTTGCGTGATACATAAGAAATCCTCCTTAGTTTGTAAAAAATTTATCATAAATGCCAAATCCAAAGATAAAAAGCACAATCAGCGGCAGAATATAGGTAATGTAGCCGCGCATCCAGTTTTTAATTTTTAGTCCTTTTCCGGTATTGGCTTCGGTTGTGTAGTTTTTCCAGCCCCAGCCGTAGCGGCTTGTGCAAAACAGCAGATATACCAGGGAACCGAGAGGCAGGAACAGGTTGCTTACCAGAAAATCTTCCAGGTCAAGCACAGACCCGCCAAAGATTGAAAAACCTTTCCAGTTCCATACATTGTATCCGAGTACACATGGCAGGGAGAGTACAATGATCAGTACCAGATTAACGGCACAGGATTTCTGGCGGCTGCATCCGGTCAGTTCCATACCGCAGGAGATGATGTTCTCAAATACTGCCAGGATTGTGGAAAACGCTGCAAAAAACATAAACAAAAAGAACAGGCTTCCCCAGAGTCTGCCAAGCGGAATATGGTTAAAAATATTCGGCAGGGTGATAAAAATCAGGCTTGGTCCGGAAGTCTGGTCAACATGGAACGTAAAGCATGCCGGAAAAATGATAAGTCCGGAGGTGATAGCAACAAACGTATCCAGAATGGCAATATTTACCGATTCACCAAGCAGAGAGCGTTCCTTTCCGATATAACTTCCCAAAATTGCCATCGCGCCGATTCCAAGGCTTAACGTGAAAAATGCCTGGTTCATGGCACCCGTAATGGTTTTTGCAATACCGATCTGTTTCATCCGTTCAAAGTCCGGGATCAGATAAAAGGCAAGGCCTTCTTTTGCACCATCCATAAAAAAGCTGTTGACCGCCAGAATGATCATGATGATAAGCAAAGAAGTCATCATGACCTTTGTTACTTTTTCCAGACCGTTCTGCAGTCCACGGGAGCAGACAAATACGCCGGCGCAAACAACTACCACCATCCAGAAGCCCATGGTCAGAGGTTTGCTCAGCATTGTGGTAAACTGTCCGGATACACCGTCGGCATCCAGTCCCTGAAACTGTCCGGTGACCGTCATATAAAAATAATGAAGCATCCAGCCGGTGACCGTTGTATAAAACATCATAAGAAGATAGCAGCCGATCAATGTGATAATCCCGTGGATATGCCATTTCTGTCCGGGTTTTTCCAGTGCCTGGTAGGCTTTGACCGGACTTTTCTGGCTGGCACGTCCAACCGCAAATTCCATCGTCATGATCGGGAGTCCGAGAATAATCAGAAACAACAGATAAAACAGCACAAAGGCACCGCCTCCGCCCTGTCCGGCAGTGTATGGAAACTTCCATACGTTTCCGATTCCGATCGCACATCCGGCTGACAGGAGAATGAATCCCAGACGGGATTTTAATTTTTCTCGTTCTTCCATAAAATAATCCACCTTTTTGTAAATATTGTATAAAATACAAACGAAATTATACAATCTGTTGTGAGAAGTTTCAACCCTTTTTGACGAAATTTTACCAGGTATGTGTTGCATTTTTTTACAGATACTAGAGGAGAAGGTTGCGGAGTGTTCATGTTCTGCAATCAACAAGATTATCTTATGGAAAGAAAGAGGGTTAAACCATGGTTTTAACAGAAAAAGAGATGGCTACAATTGAGGATCTGCACACACAGGAGCTGTCCTGCGTGGAGAAGTACAAACGTTACGGACAGGAAGCAAAGGACCCGGTGCTTCGGGATTTGTTTGCCGATCTGGAAAAAAAGGAGCAAAAGCATGTGGAATCTCTGGAACAGGTCATGAAAGGCAGTGTCCCGTCCTGTAACGTCAATGACAGGGATGGAAAGATGTATGAGCCAAAGGCAACATATGATTCCATGACCAATCCGGAAGATAAGAAAAACGATAATTTCCTTGCTACAGACAGCATTGGTTCTGAAAAAATGGTGTCCGGAACGTATAATACCGATGTGTTTGCATTCGGGGATTCCGATGTGCGCAAACTTCTGGCAGATATCCAGGTGGAAGAACAAAACCACGCGGAGATGCTCTATAAATATAAAACCGTAAACGGCATGGCATAGGCCGTCATGTGGAGTGGATGTCCCAAAGCATCCACTCTTTTTGTTTTTACAAAAGGATTACAGAAACCGGATAGTACATCTTACATAACCCGTTTATTATAAATTCTGTAATAAATCTTACAGATTTCACAAGGAGAACAAAAGAATTATGAGAAAAAATGTGATGAAACTTACAGCAGGAGTTCTCTCCACCGCTGTATTGGCAGGAATGTTTGCCACTGGTATCCCGACAAAGATTGCAGCAGCAACGGAACACTGGAATGATGCTTCCCGGGAGTCTACAGACTGGAGCAACTGGAAAAAGAACTGGGCTGCTTATAGCAGTGAGTATGAACATGTATCACTGACTCCGGGTGCGGATGAGACAAAATTAAATTATGCATGGTACAGCAAAACGGCTGAGACTCCAAAGGTGAGAATCTCTACCAGACAGAATATGGATGGTGCGACAGAGTTCACCGGAGCGCAGACCGAAGCTGTGACCATAGATACCACGAAATATTTTTCCAATAAAGTAACCGTAAGCGGTCTCAAAGAAAATACCAGCTATTATTATCAGGTATTTCAGGATGGAAAGTGGCAGGATACACAAAACTATACCACACAGGCATTTGATGAATTTTCTTTTCTGTATGTCGGAGATCCGCAGATCGGGGCTTCCAAAGGCCAGACCAGCAGTGAGAGTGAAAAGATGGAAAATGCAGGAAATGTTGTAACTTCTGCACCGGAAAAAAATCTTGCAGCAAGAAATGACAGCTATAACTGGAACAACGTATTAAATGAAGCACTCGAGGATCATTCCGATGTAAGTTTTCTTGTGTCCGCAGGAGATCAGGTGAACTACGGAAGCAACGAGCGGGAATATGCAGGATATCTTGGGGCAGAGGCACTGACTTCCCTTCCGGTAGCAACGACCATTGGTAACCACGACAGTGTTTCGAATCAGTACAGCCTGCATTTTAATAATCCAAATGCTTTTTCCGATACCGATACCAATTATGTACAGGGAAAGACAAAGGCAGGAACCGATTACTATTATCGTTATGGAAATGTCCTGTTCATTGTTCTTGACACAAACAACTATAACTGTGCAACGCATGAGAATGTCATGAAAAAAGCAATCAATGAGAATAAAGATGCCAAATGGCGTATTGCGGTATTCCATCAGGATATTTACGGCAGTGGTTACGACCATTCCGATTCCGATGGTATGGTGCTTCGTACACAGCTTACTCCACTGATGGATAAGTATAAGATTGATGTGGTGATGCAGGGACATGATCATACCTATTCCAGAACCTTCCAGCTTGAGGGGGATGGAAAGGATCATACTTCTTACAGCACTTATGGATACAAATCTGTAGAGGAAGCTGAAAAAGACAGTGATTATCAGGCACAGAATAACTGCTATGAAATCGTAAACAAGACCGTTGGCGGAACCGTTACCAATCCGGAAGGAACCGTATATTTAGAGGCAAACTCTGCAACAGGCTCAAAATTCTATAACCTGATTGCTTCCAAACAGGACTTCATTTCTGAGAGAAGCCAGACCTGGACACCAACCTATTCCGTAGTAAAAGTAACGGACAAAAAGTTTTCTGTAACAACTTATGATGCAACGACCAGAAAACAGTTACAGGGATCTACCACATATACGATCGTAAAAGATGCGGTAAAGCAGACCATTCAGGCGAAGAACTCTTACAAAAAAACCGTAGGAGACAAAGCCTTTTCCTTAAATGCAAAAGCGAAAACACCGCTTACCTATATATCTTCCGACAAGAAGGTTGCAACCGTTGACAAAAACGGAAAAGTCACAGTGAAGAAAGCCGGAAAAGTTACGATTACAGTAAAGGCAGCAGCAACCAGCCAGTATCAGGCAGCAGGTAAAACAATTACAATTACTGTTACAAAGAAAGCAGTAAAGAAAGCAGCTAAATAATAATGAAGAAAAACTGGAAAAAAGTTTTAGTGGGAACCCTTTGTCTGGTGGGGTTCCTACTGTTATTAGTCAAAGAAAACCAGTTCGAAAAAGTATCCCTGATTTCCACGGAAGGGCAAAGCTATGAGAAAGCAGTCGTGACGAAGATCACGAAAGATAATCTGGCAGAAGATGGAAACCGATACGGGACACAGGAGGTGCGCGTACAGGTCAAATCCGGAACATATGCAGGGGAAGAGTTTGATGCCGTCAATCCAAGCGGTTCGCTGTTTGGCATGGAGAACTGTGAAGTTGGTTCGCGCGTAATTGTCATTGTCAGTTCCACAGATGATAATGCTGTCGTTACGGTATACAGCAAAGACCGTACTATGGCGATTTATCTGTTTGTACTTTTTTTCTGTCTGGTGATATGTATGATAGGTGGGAAAAAAGGAGTCAAAGCCATTGCAAGTCTGGCATTTACCGGTGTGTGTATTGTTTATCTGATGTTTCCGCTGATGTACCGGGGCATTTCACCGATCGGTATTACCATTGTTGTTGTCATTCTCTCGACATTGCTGACCCTGTGGCTTTTGGGCGGAGTCTCTAAAAAGACGGTATCTGCAGTGGTGGGAACGGTCAGCGGTGTGGTTGTGGCAGCCGCAGCCGCAGTTGTGTTTGGAAAAGCTGCAGGCATTACCGGGTATAATGTGTCTGATATCGAAACGTTGAATTATGTGGCACAGAATACACAGATAAAAATAGGACAGCTTCTGTTTTCGGGAATCATTATAGCCGCACTTGGGGCAACCATGGATGTTGGCATGTCAATTGCATCCACGATTCAGGAACTGCACGAACGCAGTCCGCAACTGGGGACAAAAGAGTTGTTTGTGTCGGGAATCCGTGTGGGGCGCGATATGATGGGAACCATGGCAAATACACTGATTTTTGCCTATGTCGGTGGTTCGTTGTCTACGCTCGTTGTCAATTATGCATACAATCTGAGTTATAATCAGCTGATCAATTCTTATGTAATCGGAACAGAAATCATGCAGGGACTTTCGGGAACTCTTGGGGTTGTGCTGACCGTACCGATTACCGCAGCTGTAGCGGCAGTGCTTATCGGAAAGAAAAAGATAGTAAAAGAACCATTGATGCAGGACATTTATGATGGCTCAGATGATTATGAAGAACCGGAAACAGACGGTGAATACGGGGAAGATGTTTAAATGGGACATATGTGAAAAAAGTTATGAGATATGTCCCGAACCTAAAAGAAAGTGGGACATATGTGAAAAAAGTATGTGATATGTCCCAAAAGAATAGAGATGAGGGACATATATCAAGAAAGTATATGAATATGTCCCGATGGCGGTGATAAGTGGGACATAGTTGGAAAAATATATCATATATGTCCCAACACACGATGCAAGTGGGACATAATCAATCTTTTATTTTCTATATGTCCACTATCAATTTGGAAAGTGATAGAACACTTGATTTTCTTAAAAAACACATGCAAATCGTTTATTAAAAAAATGGTCTGGAAAATTCAATTCCGAAACAATCCCAGCGTATTAAAAATATATTGACATTTACGAACTTTACGCTATAATAGAATCAAACATATGAACAAATGCTCATATGAAAGAATGATAAAATGAAAAAGGAAAGTATGGAGGAAACCGACGATGAAGAAAACTTACAAAATTGATGTGGATTGTGCAAACTGTGCAAATAAAATGGAGGAAGCTGCAAAAGCTACTACTGGAGTAAAGGATGCGACTGTAAATTTCATGACACTGAAGATGAACGTAGAATTTGAAGAGGGTGCAGATGCAAAAGCGGTTATGCAGGATGTGTTAAAGAACTGTAAGAAAGTGGAAGATGATTGTGAGATCTTTCTTTAAATCCGGCTTTTTCCATAGGTATCAGTCAGATTGGAGGGCACCATGAATAAAAAGCAGAAAAAAGTATTGAAACGAATTATTGTGGCAGCAGTGCTTCTGGTTATCATCGGGATTGCAGGAAGCGTTGTTTCCATACCAAAGTGGCTGGAGTTTCTTTTCTATCTGGTTCCGTATTTTGTGATCGGCTATGATATTCTGCGGAAAGCCTGGAAAGGAATCTGTAACAGGCAGATGTTTGATGAAAATTTTCTGATGGCAGTGGCAACCATCGGAGCGATCGCCCTCGGTGATTACAAAGAGGGCGTTGCAGTTATGCTGTTTTATCAGATCGGAGAGCTGTTCCAGAGTTATGCAGTCGGTAAGAGCCGCCGGAATATCAGTGATCTGATGGATATCCGGCCGGATTATGCAAATATTGAAACAGACGGTCAGATTGAAAAAGTAGATCCGGATGAGGTGGAGATCGGCACGGTGATTATTGTACAGCCGGGCGAAAAAGTTCCAATCGATGGTGTGGTTGTGGAAGGACATTCTTCCCTGAATACCAGTGCACTGACGGGAGAGAGTGTTCCGCGGGAAGTCGCTGTGGGAGAGGAAATCATCAGTGGATGTATCAATATTTCCGGACTGTTAAAGATCCGCACCACAAAAGAGTTTGGAGAGTCTACGGTTTCTAAGATTCTTGATCTGGTGGAGAATGCAAGTTCAAAGAAATCACGTTCCGAGAATTTTATTTCCAGATTTGCACATTATTATACACCGGCAGTCTGTTACGGCGCGCTGGCACTGGCAATTCTGCCACCGCTTGTCCGCATGCTGTTTATGGGGCTTCCGGCAGACTGGGGCATCTGGATTTACCGTGCACTGACATTTCTGGTTATCAGCTGCCCGTGTGCGCTGGTCATCAGTATTCCACTCAGCTTTTTTGCAGGAATCGGAGGTGCCAGTGCAGAGGGTGTTCTGGTAAAGGGTTCCAACTATCTGGAAGCACTTGCGGGAACGCGCACGGTTGTCTTTGACAAGACAGGAACAATTACGCAGGGGGTATTTGAAGTCTGCGGAATTCATGGAACAAACTGTGCATCCGGCAGCTGTCCGGTTGTGTCTGGACATCCGGTATATACGAAGGAGGAAGAACAGCTGCTGGAATACGCGGCACTGGCAGAGTGCCACAGCACACATCCGATCAGTGTCAGCCTGCAGAAAGCCTATGGCAGGAAACTGGATGTGGACCGGGTCACAGATGTACAGGAAATCGGTGGACACGGTGTGATCGCAACGGTAGACGGACACAGGGTTGCAGCAGGAAATGACAAACTCATGAAAAAAGAAAAAATTGCGTACCGCAACTGCAGCTGTACCGGTACAATCGTACATCTGGCAGTCGATGGTGTCTATGCCGGTCATATACTGATTTCAGATATGATTAAGCCGAATGCGGCGGCTGCCATGCAGGCACTAAAAAATTCCGGTGTGCACCGGCTGGTAATGCTGACTGGTGATGATGACCGTGTAGCACAGCAGGTAGCAGGGGAGGTTGGAATCACGGAAGTACATTCCCAGCTGCTTCCGGCAGATAAAGTTTCCGAAGTGGAAAAACTGTTGCGGACCAGGGAAGAAAAGAGTACCGTTGCCTTTGTCGGGGATGGCATCAATGATGCACCTGTGCTTTCCCGTGTTGATGTTGGAATCGCTATGGGAGCACTTGGATCGGATGCGGCGATTGAGGCAGCAGATGTGGTACTGATGGATGATGATCCGCTCAAGATTGCGAAAGCAATCCGTATCGCAAGAAAGTGCCTGCGGATTGTATATGAAAATATCTGTTTTGCAATCGGGATTAAACTGCTCTGCCTGTTTTTGGTAACGATAGGTATTGCAAATATGTGGATGGGAATTTTTGCAGATGTCGGTGTTATGGTGATTGCTGTGCTGAATGCAATCCGCGCACTTTTTGTAAAAAAATTATAGGGTATAATTCTGCCGGAAATGTTCCGGTGGAGAGGAGGAACTTCATGGAAAAAGAAAAGATTGAATGCTGTAGTGAAAATCAGGTACATCCGGATCTGCTAAAGATTGTGAATGACACGATGCCGGAAGAAACGGAACTGTATGATCTTGCAGAATTATTTAAAGTGTTTGGAGATTCCACCCGTATCCGCATCCTGTTTGTCCTGTTTGAAGCAGAGGTGTGTGTCTGTGATCTTGCAGCGGCATTGTCAATGACACAGTCTGCAATTTCCCATCAGCTTCGGATTTTAAAACAGAATAAGTTAGTCAAATGCCGCAGGGAGGGAAAATCTGTTTTTTATTCCCTGGCAGATGACCACGTCCGGTCAATCATTGCACAGGGCAGGGAGCATATTGAGGAAGATGCAATATAAAGATGATACCATATGGGAGAAAAGGACATTCGCGGTGGATGTCCTTTTTTTCGTACAGACGGATCTTAATATTTATTTAAGTTTCTTTAAAGATAGCCTTTTTTGGATGTGAAACTGCTATAATAAAGGTGCAGTAGAAAAAATACATCAATTAAAATATGAGGTAAATACATATGGAAACTTATGAAAGCGTAAAAAGTAATCCGGTGCAGCCGGAGCAAAAAGAAAAGAAAAAAGGCGGTGCATGGAAAGGGATTGTAGCGGTGATTCTTGCAGCAGGCGTTGTGGGAAGTACCACGATTTCTGCGTTTAATCTGGTGACTTTAAAATCCTATATTGCAGAGCAGAAAAAGGAAGAAAATCCTGAGACTACCGAGGATTACGTAAAGATCGCAGATAATTATGAGATCAAACCTACCACAAATATTTCGGATGCCTACAAATCCGGCGATACTTCAAAGCTGACAGACAAAGAAAAAGAAACCCTTGATATGGCAAAAAAAGCGATCAAAGATATGAAGATTACGGACAGCATGTCTGATTTTGAAAAGGAAAAGGCGGTGTATGACTGGATGACCAAAAAGCTCCAGCAGGATTCCGGGGCACTGACCGTTATTCCGAGTACACAGGAAGACTGTGATAATCCATACGGTGTGTTAAAATACCACAATGCCGTATGCGTCGGTTATGCAACGACATTCCGCATGTTCATGCAGATGATGGGAATTGAATGTAAAGTGGAACATAATACAGAAAAATTCCATAGCTGGGATGTGGTAAAAATTGACGGAGACTGGTACATTACCGATATTTATTCCGATGCAGGAAATGGAAATTATGCGAACTTTAATGTGACGGATGCCATGTATGGACAGTCCCAGAGCTGGGATCGCGATTACTTCCCGGCAGCTAACTCATTAAAGTACAATATGGCATACCAGAATAAGAAAACCGTGGACAGTATATATGATCTGCCGAAAGCATTGCGTGCTGCTATGGACAAAAAGCTTGGCGGGGTCATGGTTGCGTTTAAAGAGGATATTACAGAGGAAAAAGCGCAGGTGGCAAATGCCATAGCTTCTTCCATTGACAATTTCCTGATGTCCGGAAACTATAAGGATATGCCATACAGTCTGGGAACTTACAACTGGATTCAGGATCCGGATGGAAAAGGATATTTGTTTAATGTTACCATGCCGGGATATAACACGGACAATACAAGCCAGAATATCAGCGAAAAAGAACAGAAAAAAATCGACAAGGCTGTCCAGAAAGCATTTCAGGGACTGGAACCTGCAAACGGAGATGGCATGATGATGGATGGCGCAAGTGCTGATATCGGAAATAAGGATATGACCATGGATGATGCGGCACAAAATGGGGCAACGTTCAGTACAGAAGAAACTGTGGAGGCCAGATAACAGATGAAAAAACAAAAAACGGGTTGGAAACTTCTGCTGGTGCTGACCATGCTGGTAATGTGTGTGGGATGTGGTGCGAAGAAAAACACTTCCGGTTCTGTCAGTATGTATGACCTGCGCACGGCGATGGAAGCAGCGGATCCGGATCTGCCGGAGATGCTCAATGCCAGCAGCGCAGAAAAAGATGCAGAAGATAAGTTTTCCAATATTTCTGACATGGACTATAAAAAAGTGGACAGTTATTTTGTAAGCTATTCTTCGGATGGACACAAAGCAGATGAAATTGTAGTGATTGCCGTGAAAGATAAGGCAGATGTGGATGAGGCAAAAGAAAGCCTGACAAAGCATCAGCAGGATCGGTATAATTTGCTGCAGTCCTATGAACCGAAGCAGGTCAGCCGGATTCAGGATGGGTTGGTTTTTACGAAAGGGCAGTATGCAGTCCTTATTATCACAAGCCATAATGATGATGTGCGGAAAGCGTTTGAAGATACCATAAAAAGTAAGTAGTATAAATAGGATCGTGTTTGAGTAAAATATAGAAATAAAAATGCAACATTCTTTTATAGAATGTTGCATTTTTATTTACACATAATATATCGGACGATGGAAGCATTCCTTAACCCCTGAAAAGAAAATATTTTAAATTTTCTTTTCGGTTATACTTTTGCTGGCATAGAACGCAATGCTGCCTCATATTCCTCCAGAGAATATTTTCTTAAAATTTGTTCTTTTGTCAATCCAAGATCCATCATATTTTGAATTGCATCGAGTCTTTCTTCGCGTTTGCCTTCAAGTCTGCCTTTTGCTTTTCCACGAGCTTCCCCACGGGCTTCGCCACGAGCTTCGCCTAGTTCCAGCAATTCCTCCGACCGTAATTTTAAAATCTTGCCACCCATAACATCACCCAATCCTTTCTTAATGGTATTGTTTTTTGGAATGATATAATCTGCAATCTGTTCAATCAGAACAATCATATCCATATAAAGATGTGATTTATTTTCTTTTTCAGCTGTTTCTTCAAGTCTTCGGTTAATTTCACGGAAATCAGCTAACAATTGTTGTAACTTTCTGGTATCCGTCCCGTTGTGCTTCAAAAAGTGCTCATACCGTAAAATATGATACGGTAGCAAAATCAGTAGCCGTTTCTCAAAAATGCGGTCAACGGTATACTTTTTTGCCTGTAAAATTGGAACACGGTAGCGCACTTTTTGTCCATCCGCAAACTTCACGACCGCTTCGTGATAGTCCGGGAGATCGCGGTGGTTACGGATATAGAGAACGCAGGACTGTGGAAATTCAATTTCCCAGATTTCGTCATTTTCATAAGAAGCGTGCTCAATCGCAATCGAAATATCATACTCGAACATTCGTATAACCATCGTTTTGTCTTTCGAGGACTGGCATTCCAGATGATAAATGTGATTGCCAATCCGGATAATAGAATCTGTAATCACAGTGCCATATTTTTCATAATGTTCGTTCCGCAGCTGTTCAAAATGTTCTTCTTCACTGTAAGAAGTGTGGAATACTTCATTGATCAGAGGAATCAGAAGCTGTGGCATTTTCTGAGCAATTGTTCGGAAAACATCATCAAAAATGGTGCTGTGATCGGCTGTTTCATCGTTGGCATCTGGCAGTGAAGCTGTCAGAATGTCAGATTTCTCCATGTGGTATCCTGCCTTTCTTTTAGTATATATCATAAACGTCTGTTTTTACAATATGAAATAATAAGAAACAGTTCTGCTATGACACGTTTATGAAATTTTAATTCCAATTGTGATATATGAGCGAAATGCTCCCCATGATTGCTACGTGCTGCCTTTTTGGTAACAACGGCCTGGCATCAGATTTGGAATATAGATATTTATTGAAAACAGAATAACGCATTTTATGATTAAAGTCAAACATTTTATGAAAGAGAACGCTTTGTTGAACGCTTTGTACATGGTATCGCAACAAAGCATTCCCCGAACGTTTTACAGATTAATATTCAGATAGACAAGATCCTTTTCGTCTTGTTCAATTCCAAGGTAACGTTTCGTGATATGAAACGAAGAATGGTTAAAAACATTCATTAAAAGTGCTGGCTGGACGCCTTCCTTCCATGCATAATAGCCAAAGGTTTTCCGGAGAGAATGACAGCTGATTGCCTCCTCACTGGTTGTATGTGAGGCATCTTCTTTAATAATGCGGTAAGCCTGTGAACGGCTGAGCGGTTTATAAGGGTTTGTCCGTTTGGAGAAAACATATTCCTCCGGATCGGGGGTTCTTTCCATAAAATATAGATACAGGGCATTTTTCGCGTTCTGGTTTATCGCAATATAATTTCTTTTTCCTGTTTTATGTTCCCATACCAAAAGATGATCCCGAAAACAGTTCTTTTTAAAATCATAGACACTTCTCCAGCGAAGATTTAATAGATCGCTGATTCTCAGTGCAGTGTTTAATCCCAATACAACTAAAGTATAATTTCGCAGATGCGGTTTTACCTGCTTGTAGTATGAACTGAAATTCTGCAGTTCCTGTCGGTTTCGGATCGGTTGTGTTGTTCCCATAAAAATTACTCCTTTCAAGCCAAAAATAAAGTGCTTTTGTGATATAAAATGCAACATTCTATAAAACATTGTCGCATTTTTGAAATAAAAAGAAAAGAAGCATTTTATAAAAATGCAGATGCGTAAGAAAATGCGCAGGACATACCCGAGGAAACAGGGTATGGAATACATACATGGAGGTAACAAAATGCTGAAACTTTCATTGAAACAGGGGCAATATGTAAACATTGGTGATAACATCCGTGTGGTCTATGTAGGTGGTTCGGGAAATCACGCAAGGCTGCTCATTGATGCCCCGAGAGAACTCAATATTGCCAGAAGTA
>ERZ772831.895-NODE-895-length-30296-cov-11.705334_pt1 | contig 30296 bp, 24 predicted proteins | sample MGYA00580858_ERZ772831 | MGnify/ENA primary metagenome ERZ772831 (study PRJEB29015, sample SAMEA2737694) | human gut metagenome | biome: human gut; feature: human-associated habitat; material: faeces | place: China | collected 2012 ... | reverse complement strand
GGAAACAGTCTGACACCGCCAAACTCTTTGAAGACCATGGATATAAAAATAAAAAGCAAGCAGGAGGATATTTCTTCTAAAAAATTAAGGCACATAAATAAAATTATGCGCCTTAAATTTAATCATAAGTTCCGTTTTCTATTTCTTTCTCTATTAGTTTATCTGTAATTTTCAAATCATTTTCTTGCTCCTTACTATTTTTATAATCATTTTGACCCTCACCTGTATATTTATTATGATATTTGTAAGTATTATTAGGCGTAGAAACACTTGTAGAATCAATAGGGCTTTCATCATAAATGCTATTGAAATAACTTTCAATCGTTCTTTTTTCTTTTAAGCCATAGGCATAAAATAAAGAAAAAACTAAAAGCAATGAAACAAGAGAAAATGCTCTACCATATTTAACTCCCAATTTATATCTTAACAAACTATAATAAGACATTTTGTTTTTTCGTACATCATCGTATATTCCCCATATACCGAAAGCACTTAATACTTCAAAAGCAACTACTAAAAGATAAACGATAATACCACCTTCATAATCACGAACATAAATTCCCCTAGAGCTCAACATGTAGCAGAAATCTTCAGAACTTAATATAAAAGGATAAAATCCGATTAACATTAAGAATGGTAGAACAGCAGATATAAAGCCCATGTTAAACGATTCTCTTTTTTGAGAGAGAGTGACAATCCCTTTCTTGTAATTTTTACCTTTTACTTCCGTTGAGATTGAAATTGAGAAAGTAAAAAGAAGTACAAAAAGGAATAATAAATAGCTAAAAAACATCCACCATCCCCATACATAAGTTAAAGCACATATAATACTTAAAGGAATAGATAAAAGAATGATTAAACTATTTTTTCCAAACAACACTCGCAATATTTGTATCGGACTTTTGGATAGTTTTTCATCTTCTTCATTTATAATATTTCTTATACTTTCAGTTCTTTTTAACTCTAATTGCTCTTCTTTTTTCTTATTTTCAGCTATTAATTCAGACTTTATAGAATTATACAATTTTCCAACTGAAGAAATTTCTTTTACTTCTGTTATATTGTCTGATTTTTCGTTTTTCTTAATTATAACATCTAAAATTGCTGTTAGTTCATTCATCTGATCTGTACAATCTTCCAATTTAATCTTTAAAGTTGGAGAAATTATACAATTTAAATTAATATACAATGTGTAATTATGTTCTTGTGTAATAGTTTCACCAGAAGTATAACTTGTTGTTGATTTTGAAGCCGTACTTCCACCAATAATAGCACCTACACCGCCACCGATGACAGCACCTGCAACAGATCGACCAAGCATACTTCCTGTATTAGTATTAGTCGTTGAATTGGTAGATATACCAGAGCTATGAGTGGTTATATTATCATTTATTCTATATGATAATATAGATGAAAAATCTAAAACTATATTAGAATTTTTTAATATAAAAAGGACTTTATTCTTCTCAGCATAAATAGAAGCAGAAACGAAATCTTCTGGTTCTGCATATTTAGCAATAATAATTCTTTTTGTAGGAACTAGCCCTACAAGAGACGGAATACTTTTCTCTATAGTATTTACTATTGATTCATTATTTACCATGGCGTTTTTTTATTAAAAAACGTAAACTAATTTAATTTATTGTATAGCAGACCTGTCTTTTTTCACCATACAATGCTTCCGTACTTTCGCAGTATGGAAGCAATTTTCAATTTATCCCTACCCACAGATTGGCAGTCACTATCTGGCAGTCAACTCCAATATTTCTTCACGCAGCTCTCACACGATCTACCAATGGAAGAAATACTCACTCTTTGTCTGTTCAAATGGGCAGACCTAAGAGTGTTGTGCAAGACGCATGACGGCAGCTATCTTGTGAAGCGTAGACGCAAGCAAAAGCAGGAAGGCACGCTCACCATCAGACAAGTGCAAGCAGCCACGGCTTCATTGCACTTCTTACGTCAATTCGCTCCATTGCCAGTACGTATCTCCAAAATAGGAAGTGCTGCTGCCATCGAAGCCGACTTCCAGGGCGTGACGTTCTCGACGTTCATCTCTGCAGACAACTATTATCAAGGGTTTCTCCACACCAAGAACGAGGCTTTGCTTAGCCACCTCGCCACGCTTCTGTACCCAAAGGTCAAGTCGCGCCACTTGACAACACCGCTTTTGCTCAACGCTTTCTATTGGTTCTCGTCGTTGAAGCATTACTTCGCCAGACTATTCCCACACTTCCTGCAGTCGATGTCCAGTTCTTCTGAAGACCTACTTGGCTACACACCGCCCATCGGCGAGGTGTTACGGACTGCCATGAATGCACAGATACGTGCGCTTACCGGAGGTGGCATCACTAAAGAGGAAGCGGTGCTTTCTATGGACACATGCGAGCACTCACGGAGCTGGATGCAAAAGCGAAAGAAGTAGAAGACATCAAACGACAAACGAAATGACAAACAAGAACATCAACTGGGATGCATCATCTTTCTTTGAAAGACTTGCATCAAAAAACAAATTAGCTAAGACAGAAGAATTTCGTTTCTGCCGTGTTTCTGGACTGGAAGGTCAAGCTCGGTGAGCGGTTCACGCTCACGGCACTTGCCTCGCTTCAACGTCACCACTTGATAAGGATCCTGTGGGATTTCGCCCATCTGATAAAGCTGGCGAACCCACTTGTGGATTTTCTTGTGGTAGCCATAACACGCCACATCGGTACGAGTGCCATCATGCAGCCAGTTGTCAAAGGCGATGATGTTATTCGGAGTCAACAATGTGTAACGCATTTTTGGCACATCGTGTCACATTATGTCCTCTTCTGTACTCTTAGCGGAATTCCACCGTGATGTTAGACAATAATGTTAACCTCTAAATAACCTAATATAGAAAATAGATTTTCCACTGAAATCAGCCTATTATACGCGAAAAGAGGACTTTACGTTATGTAAAAGTCCTCTTTCTTTCAATTTGAAATTTCGTTCCTTGGTGATCCGCATGGGGTCACAAAGTGATTCCGTTGGGGTTCGAACCCAAGACCCACAGCTTAGAAGGCTGTTGCTCTAATCCAACTGAGCTACGGAACCTCCAAATCGACTGCAAAGGTAATGTTTTTTTTTCAAACACAATGCTTTTTTGTAATATTTTATTGGGTTTCATATAAAAGAAAGCAAAATAGGGTGTGATTTAATGAAAAGATGCTGATTTGTCGGATATATTTTTTAAATTTGCAAAAGTAAATCTTAAATCTTATTTATCACAGTGAGTCTTTTTCAACATTCTATATAAAAATGGCAACAGTAGACGACAAGAAAATTATTTTCTCTATGGTTGGGGTGTCGAAGATCATCCCGCAGAATCGTAAACAGATATTGAAGGACATTTATCTTTCGTTCTTCTATGGTGCAAAAATAGGTATCATCGGTTTGAATGGTGCAGGTAAGTCGACATTGATGAAGATTATAGCCGGACTGGACCAGCCTACTCAGGGCGAGGTGGTGTGGAGTCCGGGCTACTCGGTCGGTTATCTGCCGCAGGACCCACCGCTGAATGAAGCGAAGACGGTGAAGGAGAACGTTATGGAGGGGGTGCAGCAGGCGTATGATGCTCTGAAGGAGTATGAGGAGATAAACGAGAAGTTTGGCCTGGAGGAGTACTATGGTGATCCGGAGAAGATGGATAAGCTGATGCAGCGCCAGTCGGAGGTGCAGGACATCATTGACGCTACGGACGCATGGAACATGGACTCGAAGCTGGACCGCGCGATGGCTGCGCTGCGTTGCCCGAAGGGCGACTTGCCGGTTACGCATCTCTCGGGTGGCGAGCGCCGCCGTGTGGCTCTGTGCCGTCTGCTGCTGCAGAAGCCGGATGTGCTGTTGCTGGATGAGCCGACGAACCATTTGGATGCGGAGAGCATCGACTGGTTGGAGCAGCACTTGCAACAGTATGAGGGTACGGTTATCGCCGTGACTCACGACCGCTACTTCCTGGATGATGTGAGCGAATGGATTTTGGAGTTGGACCGTGGTGAGGGTATTCCTTGGCATGGCAACTACTCGTCGTGGTTGGAGCAGAAGACTACGAGAATGATGCAGGAGGAGAAGCAGGCTTCGAAGCGTCGCAAGGCATTGGAGCGTGAGTTGGAATGGGCACACATGGCTCCGAAGGCTCGTCAGGCTAAGGGTAAGGCTCGTCTGAATGCTTACGAGCAGATGCTCGGTGAGGAACAGAAGGAACGTGAGGAGAAGCTGGAGATATTCATCCCGAACGGTCCGCGTCTTGGCAACAAGGTGATTGAGGCGCAGCATGTGAAGAAGGCTTTCGGCGAGAAGGTGCTGTTCAAGGACTTGAACTTCATGCTTCCGCCTAACGGCATCGTGGGTGTTATCGGTCCGAACGGTGCGGGTAAGACTACGCTTTTCCGCATGATTATGGGATTGGAACATGCTGACGGCGGTACGTTTGAGGTTGGAGAGACTGTTAAGTTGGCTTACGTGGATCAGCAGCATAAGGATATTGACCCGAAGAAGTCGGTGTACGAGACTATTTCGCAGGGTAACGAGACGATACGTATGGGTGGCAGGGATGTGAATGCGCGTGCCTACATCTCGCGTTTCAACTTTGCGGGAACGGACCAGAGCAAACTCTGCGAGACTCTTTCGGGCGGTGAGCGCAACCGTCTGCAGCTGGCGTTGGCACTGAAGCAGGAGGGCAATGTGCTGTTGCTCGACGAGCCGACTAATGATATCGACGTGAACACGCTGCGTGCTCTGGAGGAGGGTCTTGAGGGTTTCGCTGGTTGTGCTGTAGTGATTAGCCACGACCGTTGGTTCCTTGACCGTATATGTACGCACATTCTTGCTTTTGAGGGTGACGGCGAGGTGTTCTTCTTTGAGGGAAGTTATTCGGACTACGAGATCAACAAGGCTCGCAGACTCGGAAATGAAGAAATAAAGAAGGGTCGCTACAGAAAATTGATGGAGGACTAACCCATTTATAACACGCCACAATGTTTCTGAAAGAATTCTTCTATATGACCAGAGCCGACAGACGCACTTTTATATGCTTATGCTCTTTAGCGTTGGTTGCAATCATCTTCTTTGGTGCGGTGTCGCTAACTGATGACACCAGCAACAAGATTGAGGAGAGAAAGGAGACTGCCACGGTAAAGGACGAAAGCCATGAGAGTGCTGACGGGCAAGGTTATGCTGTGGAAGAGACGAACAAAGGGTCGAAGTTGTTTTACTTCGACCCGAACACTGCGGACAGTACGCAACTTCTTCAATTGGGGTTGCGTCCTTGGCAGGTTCGCAATATATATAAGTACAGGGCGAGGGGCGGTGTGTATCAATGCAAGGAGGACTTTGCATATGTCTATGGACTGACTGTTAAGGACTATAGACGTTTGGAACCATACATACGTATCGGTGCCGACTATCTGCCTGCGAGTTCGCTGGCAGAAGTAAGAAACCGCAAACGAGGATACGAACGCAGCAGCCGATACGCATCGGATAATGGCGAAAACGCACCGAACATGGAACGTAAAGCCTATACACCTAAAATACGCATTGGAGAACACATTGAGATAAATGGTGCTGATACTACGGAACTGATGAAGATACCGGGTATCGGCAGCTATTACTCGCGACAAATTGTAAGGTACCGCAACCAATTGGGCGGTTTTGTAAGTAAGGAGCAGTTGCTGGAAATAGAAGGTTTCCCAGAGGATGCTGTCAAATACATCAGTATTGACGAGAGTAGCATCCGTAGATTGCGCATAAACCAATTGACGCTGTCACAACTTAAGCGACATCCGTACTTGAATTATTATCAGGCTCGCGCTATAAGCGACTACAGACGTTTGCGCGGAAATATCCGTTCAATATCGGAGCTGAAACTGATGAAAGAATTCTCCAGCCATGACATTGAACGGATAGGTCCGTACATTGAGTATTAAAGCGTTGTGCTTTGAACGTTGCGGTAAGACAGGGCTGCACCAATGGCTGTGCAGAATTCGGAATAGCGCGGTATGCGGAACTTTACACCGTACAGACGTTCGGTTGCGGGGAAGACATGGCGCACCTGCGGAAGAAGCGTAAGATTGCCTATCATCACAAACTCCTTTATGCCGCTGCCCAACGACGAGAGAATCGTTGCGCTACAAATTGACTGCAGCACCATCCAGATAAGTCCGAGGGCTATGTCTTCGCGAGAGGCATTCATCTTGGCGTTGCCGAACAATGAGGCAATGGCATCCATCGGAAGTCCCTGCAGAGGGTTTGTGCAGATATCCTTGATGAGCACATTGATATGCGAGAGATCGCCCTCTTCTGCCAACGCTGCCACCTGTTTTATATCGTCGGTCTTCAGTAGCAGGCGCGACAAGCCCTGCAACGTACCGCCGCCGATGCCGATACCGCCGATATGCTTGATGTCGTCGCCGTCGCACTTCACAATGGATGTGCCGGTGCCAAGGCTGACGACGAGCATACGGTCGAGATGTGTTTCGTAACGAGCACCCAAACCGTCGGCGAGAAATTCTTCAGCCTTGTCTGTCGGCAGCCCGTACACCGGCTCGTTGATGTATGCGCTGCCTACACCGGTAAGCATCACTTTCTCTACATCATGTAACTGGATGTGGTTGTCGTGCAGGTACTTTCCGAATGCGCCATAAAGCGAGGTTACGGGATCGGTAGCACGTATTCTGATTGGGGACACGACATCGCCTTCCTCGTTGATACCTACGATTTTTGTAGTGCTAATGCCTACGTCTATACCTATTACTATTTTCATATTCAGAATGTATGGTTTCTACATTATTACTCTAACATACTGAGGAACGTATCCTCGTCTATTATCTGCACGCCCAGTTTTTCGGCTTTCTGCAGTTTCGACGGTCCCATATTCTCGCCTGCAAGAATGAAGGAAGTCTTGCCACTGATGGAGCCGACGTTCTTGCCTCCGTTCTGCTCTATCATAGCCTTGTACTCATCGCGACTGTGCTTGGAGAAGACACCGCTGATAACTATGCTCTTACCTTCGAGTTTGTTCGTTGCGCTTACTATCTGTTCAGAAGAAAGCTGCATCTGCAGACCATAGTCGCGCAAACGGTTGACAATCGCCATGTTTGCAGGATTGTGGAAGTAAGCCACTATGCTCTTGGCTATCACCTCTCCCACTCCATCGACCTCCATCAGCTGCTGCAACGAAGCGTTCTGCAATGCTTCCATCGTTTTGAAATGGCGAGCCAGCTGGCGTGCGGATGTCTCGCCGACAAAACGTATACCGAGAGCGAAGACAACGCGCTCGAAGGGCACTTGCTTGGAAGCCTCTATGCTTGATACTATCTTGCGTGCCGAGCGCTCGCGATTACCGCTGCCATTAATATCCTGCACTTGTATGCAATACAGGTCGGCTATGTTATGTATTAGTCCACGACGATAGTAGTCGTCAACTGTTTCAGGACCTAACGAGTCGATATTCATTGCTTTGCGAGCAATGAAATGCTCGATGCGTCCTTTTATCTGCGGCGGACATCCCGTGTCGTTCGGACAATAATACGCAGCCTCCCCTTCGTAACGCACAAGCGGAGTGCCGCACTCAGGACAGCAATCGACAAACTCTACGGGCTGTGCTTCAGCAGAGCGTTTCGTCACATCAACGCCTACGATCTTGGGGATAATCTCGCCCCCCTTCTCAACATATACATAGTCGCCGATGTGTAAACCGAGATTCTTTATGAAATCTTCATTGTTAAGCGTGGCACGCTTGACCATTGTACCGGCAAGTCGCACTGCATCCATGTTAGCCACCGGTGTTACGGCTCCGGTGCGTCCCACTTGGAACGACACGCTTTCCAAACGTGTAACCGCCTGTTCTGCCTTGAACTTATAAGCGATAGCCCAACGTGGCGACTTTGCCGTGTATCCCAAGTGCTGTTGCTGACGAATAGAGTTCACCTTTAGTACTATTCCGTCTGTTGCCACGGGTAAGTTCTTGCGTTCTGCATCCCAGTAATTAATAAAGTCGTAGATCTCTTGAAGAGTCTTTACCTTACGCATACCCTGTGAGATTTTAAATCCCCACTTCGCAGCCTCAGCCAGGTTCTCGTAGTGTCCGTCGGAAGGTAGAGTTTCGCCAAGCAGATAGTAGAGGTAGCAATCAAGATGACGGTCGGCCACAAGGCGTGGATCCTGGCTCTTTAATGTGCCACTTGCTGCATTACGCGGATTGGCAAACAATGGTTCTTCTGCTGCCTCACGTTTTGCATTCAGATTGTCGAATACGCTCCACGGCATAAGTATCTCGCCACGAATTTCAAACGTCTCAGGGTATGCAACGTTCTCATTGAGCACAAGCGGTATGCAACGGATAGTCTTCACATTGGTTGTCACGTCATCGCCATACACTCCATCGCCACGTGTGACACCACGGACAAGACGTCCGTTCTCGTATGTGAGCGATATCGACAATCCGTCGTACTTCATCTCGCAGCATACCTCGAACTCCTCGCCTTCAAGTCCACGCTTAACCGACTCGTACCAATCCTGCACATCCTGCTCATTGTATGTATTAGCCAATGAGAGCATCGGATATTTATGTTCGACCTGCGCGAAGCCCTGTGTAAGGTCGCTACCCACACGTTGTGTCGGCGAATTGGAGTCGTAGAGTTCCGGATGTTTTTCTTCAAGCTGCTGCAATTCATGCATCAAATCGTCGAACTCACGGTCGGTGACCGTGGGCATATTCAGCACATAATAGTTGTGGTTATATTCATGCAGCAACTGACGAAGCTGTTTAATACGTTCTGTTTCGATCATAACGAGTAGCTTTTTCTTGATATTACATATAATATTATTGGTACACCCAAGAATGGTGTCACCGCATTCAGCGGCAGTATTCCGCCATTGCTTGGCAGTACGCATACGAAATTGCACAGTAAGGCGATCAAGGCACCAATAAGGATTGTGGTTGGCATAATAAGCCGGAAATCGTCTGTACGTAACAATAAGCGAGCCAGATGCGGAACAGCCAAGCCAATGAAGGCTATCGGCCCGCAGAAAGATGTTGACAAGGCGGTCATTATTCCTGTCAGCAACAATATCGTCGTCCGCAAACGCTTTATGTTTACTCCTAAATTCTCTGCATATCTACTTCCAATAAGCATCAGATTCAAGGGCTTCACAAGTAGGGATGAGACAACTATGCAAATCATGGAAACAGCAGCATATAATGGCAACATCGTTTCGGATACGCCCGAGAAATTGCCCATTCCCCATTGGACGTAAGCTCTTATTCCATCAGCCGACGCAAAAAAGTTCAAGAGCATAACCACAGATGACGTGACATAACCGAGCATAACTCCAGCAACCAAAAGCAAGGCGTTATTATGAATAACACTTGAAAGAAAAAGCATTATAAACGTAACAGCCAATGCGCCCGAAAGAGCTGCAGCAAACACTGCAGCGAACCCTCCAAACGACAAACCGCCTATATACAAGCCTCCACCGAACAACAGCATAACGCAAGCCACGCCCAATCCGGCTCCACTGCTTATGCCAAGAATAGAAGCGTCGGCAAGCGGATTGCGGAATATAGCTTGCAACATCAGACCACATACCGACAACACGCTACCCGTAAGCAACGCCGTAAGAGCCTGCGGAAAGCGATAGCTCATAACTATGTACTGCCATGAGACGTTGGAAGCAATGTCTCCTTTTAATATTCCTAACACTTCGGATGCTGGTATTTTAACTGCTCCGTAAAAGATATTAACAAGAAAGATTGCTAACAACACAATGCATAGCGTAGGAAATATGATAGCCTTGTGTGTCAAACCACGTTAATGTTCATACAGCAAAATGCTGTGAGTTATATTTTCAGAGTTTTCAGTATCTCTGTCATCTTCTGAAGAGTTGTGATACGTGTCGGAACAAGCGGTAGACGCAACACGTTCTCTATAAATCCCATTTCATGCAGCAGTGCTTTCACACCTGCCGGATTTCCATCAATGAAGAGCAACGAGTACAACTCGGTGAAACGATGATGTATTGTGCGTGCAGCCTCATACTCACCGTTAAACTCTAAGCGAATCATACGCGACACTTCCTTGGGCAAGGCATTGCCTATAACGGATATGCTACCAGCAGCCCCACTCGCCACCATAGAGAACGTGAGAGCATCGTCACCGCTAATCACGTCGAAACGAGCCGGCTTGTTCTTTATAATCTCGTCAACTTGCTCCAAGCTGCCGCTGGCTTCCTTGATTGCAATGATATTCTCACAATCGTTAGCCAAACGAACTGTAGTATCTGCCTTAAGGTTCACACCGGTACGTCCTGGTACATTATAAAGAACAACCGGCAGCGGACTTGCCTCTGCTATTGCCTTGAAATGCTGGTAAAGACCTTCCTGCGAGGGTTTGTTATAATACGGACAAACACTCAACACACCATCTATGCCACGCCAATCACTATTCTTCAGTTCGTCAACAATAGCCTTTGTATTGTTGCCACCACATCCCATAAGTATTGGCAAACGTCCGCGGTTGATGTCAATCACATGTTTTTTCACCTCTTCCTTTTCATATGCCGACAAGCAAGGAGCCTCACTCGTCGTGGCAAGGATACATAGGAAGTCTGCGCCATTATCAATCAGATGTTCCACCAAACAGGTCAACGATTTAAAATCAACACTACCATCTGAGGTGAATGGCGTTATAAGTGCTACACCAAGTCCTTTAAATATATTTCGTGCCATAGATATTGTCTTGTTATATTACGATTTGCCTACAAAGTTAACACTTTATATTGGATTGCCGAATAATGTAATTACTAAAAAACGTAAATTCAATTAATGCGAACCTATATACAAGAATAGCATTCCGAGTATAACAAACAGCATATCAACCAACTTGCTTATCAGATTTTTCTCCTTAAAGAGCATCGCACCACAGAAGAAGCTTACTACCACACTGCCTCGACGCACCATTGACACGATAGATATCATTGCACCCGGCAAGCTCAAAGCGTAGAAATAGACAAAGTCGGCAATACTTAGGAACACACTTATCAGAATGATGCTCCAACGCCACTTGAAAGGAGTAGTTTTCTTGCGTGTCGGGTACCATATAGCAAACATCGTAACCCCCATCAAGCACAACTGATAGATATTGTACCAACTCTGCACCACCATTCTGCTTAAGCCGACTCCTCCATTCGCAGGCGGAGCCATGAGGTACTTGTCGTACAAACCGCTCACGGCACCGAGTATGGCTGCTGCAACAAGAAAGAATATCCAACGGTTATGCGAGAAATTAACACCTTCTTTCTTACCGCTTCTGCTCAACAGAAAGAATGAAACAATCGCCAAGAGCACACCAATCCACTGCCATACGTTCAAACGCTCGCCAAAGACGAGCATCGCACCCACAAGCACCATAACCGGGCGCGTTGCATTGATCGGTCCAACGATGGTTATCGGCAAGTGTTTCATTGCAAAATAGCCAAACACCCACGATGACAACACTATACACGCTTTCAGAATAATATATTTATGTTCTGCCCAAGTGCTCAGCTCTACATAAAAAGCAGTACCGTCAAGCACATTTGTTCCAAACGAGAGAACAATGAACGGAATGAATATAAGCGAACAGATTACGGTGTTCAAAAACAGCACTGGCAGAACAGCATTGTCAAGCAATGCCTTCTTCTTGCATACATCATAGAAGCCCAACAGTGCTGCTGAGCAAAATGCCAATATTAGCCACATAAGAAAAGGAAAAATGTTGTAGGGGTGAGATATTAGAATTCTAAATATTAATACTTTACATCCTCCAGGAACAATGCGTTACCGGGCATACTCTCACCTGCCGACGAGCGATTGCCACTGGCAACAACCTCGCGAAACTGCTCAAGCGTGAGCCGATGGCGACCCACTTCTATAAGTGTGCCCACTACGGCACGTACCATATTACGCAAGAAGCGATTGGCAGATATACGGAAATGCCAAGCATTCTCACCATCGCGCACCCATACGGCTTCAGACACATCACAAAGAGTGGTCTTCACATCGCTATGAGCCTTGCAGAACGACCCAAAATCCTCCACTTCAAGTAAATAGCCAGCTGCCTTGTTCATCAAATCGAAGTCGAGATCATAGTGCATCTCGCAAGAATACTTTCGCAAGAACGGATTTTTCGAGGTATGTATGTAATAATGGTATGTACGGAGCGTAGCACTGAAGCGTGCATGCATGTCACCGGCAACGGGGAATACCGAGCGGACGGCAATATCGCGTGGCAACAAGCGGTTCAACTTGTACACCAGCTGGATGCAATCAACTTCAGTGTCGGTCTCAAAATGTGCCGTCATCCGACGTGCGTGTACGCCGGTATCTGTACGTCCTGCACCTACAACGCTTATCGACTGACGCAATATTGTGGACAAGGCTTTCTGCAATTCTTCTTGCACCGAATTGCCATTGGGCTGTATCTGCCAGCCATGATAGTCGGTTCCGTCGTATGCAAACTCTACAAAATATCTACCCATCACTTCTTTTACTACTCTTTTCCTTTACTTTACAGTTTTTATTTCTTCTGTGGTTTTGCCTTTCTAAAGCATTGTCTATGGAACTTTCGCTCTGCCTTCAATATCTTAAATACTTTCGTGGCTGGTAAAATGGTCAGAAAACGCTCATGATAGTTTTTCTGAAGGACCTTCAACTCTACCTCATTCTTGTCGCGTTTACGTATTGCCTCTGCACAAGCCTTCTCGTCCTTGGTATCCACTTTTCTAAAGCAACGCTCTTTCCTAAAATACGCCAACTGTTTCTTACGCATCTCGCGATAAACAGGAAAGAACTCGGAAGCTTCAGCGGGGGTTAGTTCTACTTCGGAAGCTATGAATTTTTCCAGATCAGCTTCAAATTTTACGGGGTCGAATGTTCGCTTTTTCTGCGCATTGACTGGTTGGCTACAAAACACAGCTATAGCCAAAAACACAAACACGCTACGTACATTCTTACAAAAAAGTGCTATCATTGTATCTATATCTTTAAAATCGGTTACTATAATGATTTTAATTATTTGCTAAAAACGAGTATATATCGTCATTATCGAGCATTGTATAATCGGCATATTCATCGTCAGAGAAATCATCATCGACCGTAGCATATCCGGCAACAGCCACATGTGTATCGGCAACGTCTGTCGTTTTTAAGCCCCAATAGGTAGCAAGCCCAACAATAACCACACCCACCAAACATGCCGCAGCCACATAACCTCGCCAACGCTTCCAAAGAGGAATTGCTTTTGTGGTAGTTGTAGCATGTTGCATAAGTCCTGTGCGCAGACTATCGAAATAGCCGTCGGGCACAGTAAACAGGTTCTGCTTACCATAACGATCGTATATATACTGTTCTTCTTTTTCCATAGCATCTTTGTTTTGATATTATGACGCAGCGCAGAGCTTTTGGTTTAAAACCTGTAAAGGAAAAATATTGATTTTAACAATATGAGGCTGCAGCTTCCACGTCGTAGAAACCACAGCCTCTTATATTCAACAGTTATATTCCTCCGGAATTACATTCCGAGGTTGATTGTACGCGAAAGCACGTCAAGCTGCTGCTCGCGTGTGAGCTTCACGAAGTTCACAGCATAACCGCTGACGCGGATGGTGAGCTGCGGATACTTCTCAGGATGCTCCATTGCGTCGAGCAAGAGATCGCGATCGAACACGTTCACATTGATGTGCTGTCCACCGGTCGGTGTGAAGTAGCCATCGAGCAAGTGGGTGAGGTTCTCTGCCTGCATTTCCTTTGTTTTGCCGAGAGCTGACGGAGCGACTGCGAATGTGTAAGAAATGCCATCGCGCGAGTGCTGGAACGGCAACTTAGCGACAGAAGCGAGAGCTGCCACAGCACCCTTGATATCGCGTGCGTTCATCGGGTTTGCACCCGGAGCGAACGGAACGCCCTTCTCACGACCGTCGGGTGTAGCACCTGTATTACGTCCGTACACAACGTTCGATGTGATAGTGAGCAAGCTCTGTGTCGGAATAGCATCGCGGTATGTACGATGCTGACGCAGATACTCCATGAATGTCTCTGTGAGCGACACTGCTATCTCGTCTGTCTCGTCGCAGTTGTTACCGAATGGTACATACTCGCCCTCCTCTATCTTATAGTCGACAGCAAGACCGCTCTCGTCGCGGATGATGCGGATGCGACAATTCTTCATTGCAGCAATAGAGTCGGCAACGATAGACAGACCTGCGATACCTGTAGCACGTGTGCGCTCTACATCGCCATCGTGAAGCGACATTTCAAATGCCTCATAATCGTACTTGTCGTGCATGTAGTGAATGATCTTCAGAGCATTGACGTAAGTCTTTGCCAACCAACGCATCATCTGCTCAAATTTAGGCATGAATTCCTCATATGTGAGGTAATCGCCAGTGATAGGAGCAAAACGCGGAGCGATCTGTTCGCCCGACATCTCATCGCGACCACCATTGATAGCATATAGCATACACTTAGCAAGGTTTGCACGAGCACCGAAGAACTGCATTTGTTTACCAATCTTCATTGGCGACACGCAGCAAGCGATGCCGTAGTCGTCGCCGAGGTCAGCACGCATAAGGTCATCGTTCTCGTACTGGATAGCACTTGTGTCGATACTTACCTTTGCACAATATTTCTTCCATGCCTCAGGCAGGTGCTCACTCCAAAGCACAGTGAGGTTTGGCTCTGGTGACGGTCCCATATTGTAAAGTGTATGGAGGAAACGGTAGTCGGTCTTTGTAACCATCGAACGACCATCAATACCCATACCTCCAATAGAAGCGGTAGCCCAGATCGGGTCGCCAGAGAACAAATCGTTGTACTCAGGTGTACGGAGGAAGCGTACGATGCGCAACTTCATAATCATTTGGTCGATAAGTTCCTGAGCCTCCTGCTCTGTGAGTGTGCCGTTCTTAAGGTCGCGCTGGATGTAGATATCCAAGAATGCGCAGACACGACCGAGCGACATGGCAGCACCGTCCTGGTCCTTAACCGCACCGAGATAGCCAAAGTAGGTCCACTGCACTGCCTCACGAGCGTTTGTCGCAGGCTTGGTAACGTCGAAACCGTATGCAGCACACATGCGTTCAAACTGCTTCAAAGCCTGGATTTGCTCCGAAACCTCCTCGCGATGGCGTACGATCTCCTCTGTAAACTCCTGGATATCGATACGCTTGAAATAACGCTTCTTCTCCTCAATAAGGTTTGCTGTACCATAAAGAGCTATACGACGATAGTCACCGATGATACGTCCACGACCATAAGCGTCGGGCAAACCGGTGATGATATGAGCATGGCGCGCAGCCTTTATATCATCATTGTAAGCCGAGAATACGCCTTCGTTGTGTGTCTTGCGATATTTTGTAAAGATAGTCTTTGTTGCAGGATCAAGATCGTAGCCGTAAGACTTCAGAGCCTTCTCCACCATGCGGATACCGCCCTTCGGGAAGATACCACGCTTCAATGGCACATCAGTCTGCAGACCAACCACCACCTCGCTATCCTTATCTATATAGCCGGCACCATAAGTGTCTATACTCTGAGGCAACTTTGTCTCTGCGTCGTAAACGCCCTTCTCGCGCTCCACCTCGAACATCTTTGAAAGCACATTCCAAAGATGGTTTGTACGCTCTGTAGGACCTACAAGGAACGACTCGTCACCGTCATAAGCCTCGTAGTTAGACTGAATAAAATCACGCACGTCGATTTCGCGCTTCCAATTAGAACCTTTGAAATCGTTTTGCAAATTTTGAAGAATCATAAAATTTGTATTAAATGAATATTAGTGTGTAATCGATTGCAAAGGTAGTAATTTTTCCAAACATACACAATACTATTCTGTTTTTCCTACTTCAAAATTGTCAATCTTGCGAATTTCATGAGCAGAGTCTTGGTTCCGGCGTTCTGAAACTCTATAGTAGCCTTTTCGTTCTCGCCCACTCCTTCTACGGCTATCACGCTGCCTATACCAAAGCGCTGATGTTCAACACGCGCACCTACATGTATCGTTTGTTTAGCAGAAAGATCACTCTGTGTACGCTGAGGCGTAGTCGACATCTGCCGATACTGCGATGTAGCGGTAGATATGCGACGAAATCCAGAAGGAGCTGAAGACTGATGCGAACTGCGCAGCGGAGACTCTGGACGCTGTGAATATTGCTGAGCTGGCGACTGAAAGCCTCCAACATTACCCTCAACAATCAAATACTGCTTATCAATCTCCTTCAAGAAACGACTTGGCTCATTGAACATCATACTGCCATACTGATAACGACTCTTTGCACACGACAAGAAACAACGCTGCTCGGCACGTGTTATGGCTACATAAAGCAAACGACGTTCCTCCTCCAACTCTCTGAGCGATGAACTTGAACGCGGACTCGGGAAGATATTCTCCTCCAAGCCGACAACGAAAACAGAGTTGAACTCCAAACCCTTTGACGCATGTATTGTCATAAGCGACACACGCTCGTTAGAAGAAACATCGTCGCTATTTTCTTCATCGCTATCTGTAAGTAGAGCTACCTCTTGAAGGAAGTTGGCGATATACACTTCATCCTTATAACCCTCCTCACGCTTAGTGTCAACAAAGTCGTGCAGACCCGACATAAACTCTTCTATGTTATCCTGTCGCTCCACTCCCTCCATCGACTTATCAGCAGCCAGTTCCTGCTTCAATCCCGACTTCTCCAAGATGGCCTTACCTAATACGTATGCATCAGTTGTATTATTATCTCTTATAAACTCATCCATCATACAATAGAAGCCTACAACCTTCTTTTCTGTAGCCGCTGATACTCCTGCGTTATACATGCTCGGATTACCTACAACGTTCCACAAACTTACATTACAATCGCGCGATGCAGCGATAAGCTTTGACACTGTCGTATCGCCGATGCCACGCTTCGGATAATTGATGACACGCTTCAACGCCTCTTCATCATTCGGATTGGCTACTAAACGGAAGTAGGCTATCACGTCTTTTATCTCCTTATGCTGATAGAAACTCATACCACCATAAATGCGATATGGGGTATCCTGCCGACGAAATTCCTCTTCAAACAAACGGCTCTGCGCATTGGTGCGATATAGCACAGCGATGTCACCATACGCCACACCATAACGGTTATGCAAACGCCGAATTTCGTTGCATACTACGCTCGCCTCCTCCTTGTCTGAATAAGCTATATTCAAACGTACCTTTTCGCCATCGCCATTCTCGCTATACACATCTTTACGTATTTGACGTTGATTATTGACAATGACACTGTTAGCCGCTTTCACTATAGTTTGTGTAGAACGATAATTCTGCTCCAACTTAAATAGGCGTGCACCTTCGTATATGTTCTGAAACTTTAGAATATTATCAATGTTTGCGCCACGGAAAGCATAGATACTCTGCGCATCATCACCAACAACACAAATATTGCGTCGCTCCTTAGTAAGGAGGGTCAATATTGACTGCTGAGCATAGTTAGTATCTTGATACTCGTCTACAAGAACATAACTAAATCGCTCTGCATATTTTTGCGCAATCTGCGGATTATCTGCAAAGAGTTTATAGGTAAAGAGAAGCATATCGTCGAAGTCGACTGCATTGGCAGCCTTGCAACGTGCGGCATAAAGAGCATATATCTGTCCCACTTTGGGCATACCCGAAACCTTATCGCGCTCCGCAAGATGTGGATCGGACATATATATATCTGGTGTAACCAAACTATTCTTTGCCGCCCCGATACGCCCTAAAACGGAAGATGCCTTGTATTGCTTATCATCAAGTTTCAGTTCTTTAATAATTGAGTTTACAACCGCACGCGAATCGCCATCATCATAGATTGAGAAGTTGCGCTCCAAGCCTACGGCTTCCGCCTCAGCACGCAGTATGCGCAGGAATACAGAATGGAACGTACCCATATTCAGATAACGCGCACGCTCCTCACCGACAAGGTCAGCGATGCGGCTCTTCATCTCGCGTGCTGCCTTATTTGTAAAGGTAAGAGCAAGTATAGACCACGGGGCAAGTCCCTTCTGCAAGAGATATGCTATCTTATACGTCAAGACTCGGGTTTTGCCAGACCCTGCTCCAGCTATAATAAGTTCTGGTCCATCGGTATATTCTACAGCTGCAAGCTGATTGGGGTTCAATGATTTAAGAAGAGTATCCACTATTTTTTTATTCGTATTTAAATGCAATACTACAAAGTATTTATTAAGACTATTGAACGTTTATCAACAAAACTAATTATTCTTGTAAATTCCACCCGATGCTGTCGATGGATCATAGTCCTCTCCTTCTTTCGGAAAAAGCGGCATAAACTTCATCTCAAACTCAATTTTTCCGCGACGCGCACGCAAATAGGCTGTAGGATTACTACTGTCAAACTTACGCGGATTAGGCAAAGTAGCAGCAATCAAAGCACACTCCGAACGAGTGAGCTCTTCTGCCGTCTTACTAAAATGATACTTAGCAACAGCATCTGCACCATAAATACCATCACCCATCTCTATTGAGTTCAGATAAACCTCCATGATACGATGCTTCCCCCACAACATTTCAATAAGAGCCGTGAAATACACCTCAAATCCCTTGCGCACCCAACTTCTGCCAGGCCACAGAAATACATTCTTGGCTGTCTGTTGCGATATTGTACTTGCTCCATACTTATGCTTTGCTGCTTGCTTGTTGCGTTTTGCAGCCTGTTGTATGGCACCAAAGTCGAAACCATGATGCAGAAGGAAACGTTGATCTTCGCTCGCCATCACAGCAACCGGCAATGACGGTGAAATATTGTCAAGTGGTTTCCATTTATGGTGCATCGTGAGCGACTTTCCGTCTGCTATCTGTTCCACACAACGTATCACCATCAATGGAGTAACATATACTGGCACGAAACGATAAACAACTACAACGAGAATTGTGCTGCTAAAAAACAACGCCAATCCCCATCGCAAAATCTTATAAACCAATTTCAATTTAGTTTCCATATCATCATTTTTCTATTTAATATCGTGCAAAGTTATGTGTTTTTTTTCACATCATGCAGTTGTACCATTTTTTTTTTGTATTTTTGCACGCTATAAGAAGCTATTTACTTAAAGCAGAAAACATAAATACAACTTTATAAATTCAATGGCAAAAGAATTAAAACAACTCACAAAGCGCTCAGAGAACTACAGCCAGTGGTTTAACGACCTCGTCACAAAGGCTGACCTCGCTGAGCAATCAGCCGTACGCGGATGTATGGTTATCAAGCCTTATGGCTATGCTATCTGGGAGAAGATGCAGCATCAGCTTGATGTTATGTTTAAGGAAACTGGTGCACAGAACGCCTATTTTCCTATGCTTATCCCGAAGTCGTTCTTCAGCCGCGAGGCAGAGCACGTAGAAGGATTTGCTAAGGAGTGTGCAGTGGTTACTCACTACCGTCTTCGCACCAATGAGGACAAGACTGGCATCGAGGTAGACCCAGCAGCAAAGCTCGAAGAAGAACTCATCATTCGTCCAACATCTGAGACCATCATCTGGAACACATACAAGAACTGGATTCAGTCGTACCGCGACCTTCCTTTGATGTGCAACCAATGGTGTAACGTTATGCGTTGGGAGATGCGCACACGTCCGTTCCTCCGCACATCAGAGTTCCTTTGGCAGGAGGGTCATACAGCTCATGCTACAAAGGAGGAGGCAGAAGAGGAAGCAAAGAAGATGCTTCACGTTTACGCTGACTTTGCAGAAAAGTGGATGGCAGTACCAGTCGTTCAGGGCGTAAAGAGCGAGACAGAGCGCTTTGCAGGTGCGTTGAACACATACACAATTGAGGCAATGATGCAGGACGGTAAGGCTCTGCAGAGCGGCACGTCACACTTCCTCGGTCAGAACTTCGCAAAGGCATTCGACGTTACATTCCTCAACAAGGAGAACAAGCCAGAGTATGTATGGGCTACATCATGGGGCGTATCTACACGTCTTATCGGTGCACTCATTATGACTCACTCTGATGACAATGGTCTCGTGCTGCCTCCGAAGCTCGCTCCTATCCAGGTTGTCATCGTGCCTATCACCAAGAACGCCGAGCAGCTGCAGGCTATCTCCGAGAAGCTCGCTCCGGTCATCAGCCAGTTGCGCGCAGCAGGCATCAGCGTGAAGTACGACGACGCAGACAACAAGCGTCCAGGCTTCAAGTTCGCTGACTATGAGCTGAAGGGTGTGCCAGTGCGTCTCGTTATGGGCGGTCGCGACCTCGAGGAGAACACCATCGAGATCATGCGTCGCGATACTCTCGAGAAGGAGACACGCTCGTTCGACGGCATCGTTGAATACGTAGAACAGCTCCTCGAGGATATCCAAGCTAACATCTACAAGAAGGCTCTCGACTATCGTAATGCTCACATCTACGAGTGCGACAACTACGAGGAGTTCAAGGAGCGCATAAAGGATGGTGGTTTCTTCCTCTGCCACTGGGACGGCACAGCCGAGACTGAGGCTAAGATCAAGGAGGAGACTCAGGCTACAATCCGCTGCGTGCCGTTCATGTTTGAGCAGACACCTGGCGTAGACATGGTTTCAGGCAAGCCGGCTACACAGCGTGTACTGATTGCTCGCAGCTACTAAGCATTTGAAATCATACAATTCAAGACCGGCATCTTTTACTGTCGGTCTTGAATTTTACATTTTAGTTATCTATCACAATTGCTATTTCAAACGAAAGCCAAACAGAGTATAGAAACTATATAACACTATATTAAAACTATTAAAACATTAAAACACTAAAAAATGGATTGGATAATCAACCTATTCACCAATACTGAGTCGATTGCCCATATCGCCCTACTCTATGCCATTGTAATCGCAGTCGGCATTCTGCTGGGTAAGATTAAGATTGGCGGCATATCGCTCGGTGTAACATGGGTGCTTTTCGCTGGTATCTTAGCAGGCCATGTTGGCTTCACCGCCCCCAAAGACACCATGACCTTTGTTCAGGACTTCGGACTTATTCTGTTCGTGTTCTGCATCGGTTTGCAGGTCGGTCCAGGCTTCTTTGAGAGCTTCAAGAAAGGCGGTGTAACGCTCAACCTGCTCTCTACCACAGCTATATTGCTGAACGTAGGCGTTATGTTTGCGTGCTACTATCTCTTCTTCGACACTAATGTGAAGTCGAACCTCCCTATGATGGTGGGCACACTCTACGGAGCCGTAACCAACACCCCAGGTCTTGGTGCCGCAAATGAAGCACTCAGCTCTGTATGGCAACAGACCTATGGTGAACTGCCACAGATTGCGTCCGGTTATGCCTGCGCTTACCCACTTGGTGTAGTAGGCATCATCGGTGCTACTATAGCCATCCGTTTCCTAACCCGCACCAAGCTTGAGGAGGAGGAGAAGGCACTTGAAGCAGAAGAAGCTGAGAACCCACAGGCTAAACCGCATCAGATGCACCTCAAGGTGAACAACGCATACCTCTCTGGCCGTACAGTTGCAGAGATTAGCGACTTCCTCAACCGCGACGTTGTGTTCTCGCGCCTCTTCAAGAACGGCGAATACAGCATACCGAACAGCCGCACGGTCTTCGACATGGGCGACGAGGTACTCGTCGTGTGTGCTGAGGCTGACGCACCGGCTATCCAGGCGTTCATCGGTCCGGAGCTGGAGACTGAGTGGGAGGAGAACGAAAGCAAGCAGCCGCTCGTTTCGCGCCGCATCGTCGTAACCAACTCTTCAATGAACGGTAAGACACTCGGAAAGATGCATTTCTCATCTGTATACGGTGTAACCGTAACACGTCTTTCACGTCAGGGCATGGACCTCTTCGCAAGCCGCAACTACCGTTTCCAGGTAGGCGACAAGATTCTCGTAGTAGGTCCGGAGGACAACGTGAACCGCATCGCCGAGCTGATGGGCAACTCTGTGAAGCGTCTTGATGCACCGAATGTGGCAACAATCTTCATCGGTATCTTCATCGGTATCATCTTCGGTAGCATTCCGTTCGCTATACCAGGAATGCCGGTTCCGTTGAAGCTCGGTATCGCTGGCGGTCCGCTTATCATCGCCATTCTTATCGGTCGCTTCGGCCACCGCATGAAGCTCAACACCTACACCACGACATCCGCTAACATGATGCTTCGAGAGATTGGTCTTGTTCTATTCCTTGCGAGTGTGGGCATAAAGGCTGGTGCTAACTTCTGGAACACAGTAGTGGAAGGCGATGGTCTGTTGTACGTATTGACTGGTTTCATCATCACAATCATCCCTATCCTGATTGTCGGCACTATAGCACGCATGAAGTACAAGTTCAACTACTTTACCATTATGGGTATGCTTGCCGGTACATACACCGACCCTCCAGCCCTCGCTTACGCCAACTCTGTTTGCTCGCGCGAGGCTCCTGCAATCGGCTATTCTACGGTTTATCCGTTGAGTATGTTCCTGCGTATCTTCACAGCGCAGCTCGTTGTGCTGTTCTTCTGCGGATAATAACGACAAGACCATTGGTCGTAAAACAATAAAGGGTGTATCAAAACTCTTCAATCGGAGTTCTGACACACCCTTTTTTCATGCTTAAACATCAAGATAAGTCATCGCGCACCGAACGCAATCCGATTGGATGGCGGACGCAATCCAATCGGGCGGCGGACGCAATCCAATCGGGCGGCGGACGCTACACAACGAAAAAAGGATGCACCGACAACAACATTTGCTTGGTGCATCCTCTTTTATTATGCTACATCATATAGCCGTTTGTACGACTACGAAGATGTTTTACTTCTCGAAGTAACGCTTGTACAAGCCCATGAAGCCAGCACAGTGGCGAGCCTCATCCTTTGCCATCTCGTGAACGGTGTCATGAGTAGCGTCCATGCCGGCAGCCTTAGCGTTCTTTGCGATGCGGAACTTGTCCTCGCAAGCACCGCGCTCTGCAGCGATACGAGCCTCAAGGTTCGACTTGGTATCCTTCAGAACGTCGCCCAAAAGCTCTGCGAACTTACTTGCGTGCTCAGCCTCCTCGAAAGCATAGCGCTTGAATGCCTCTGCAATCTCTGGATAGCCCTCACGGTCAGCCTGACGGCTCATTGCGAGATACATACCTACCTCACCGCACTCGCCATTGAAGTGAGTCTCGAGATCCTTAATCATCTCTGGTGTAGCCTCCTCATCGCGAGCAGCACCGAGAGTATGAACAGTTGCGAAAGCTGGACCCTCTGTCGGATCTTTCAGTTCCTTAAACTTGCTTGCCGGAGCCTTGCAAACCGGGCACTTCTCAGGAGCCTCTGTACCTTCGTGAATATAACCGCATACTGTGCAAATAAATTTCTTCTTCATAATTCTTCTGTTTTAAGAGTTAATAGTATTTATATTAAAAAAGCCTTATCTATAAATTATCCGACTGCAGTTTCAGCCTGCTTTGCCAAGCACTCCTTACATACACCTTTATAATATAGCTGTACGTCGTCGATTTTGTGACCTGCCAGTTCCTTGCGACTCACAACATCCGACACTTCGTCGAAAATGTCGTACACCTTTCGGCAGCACTTACAGATGAAATGTGCATGAAGGCTCACATCGCCGTCATAACAAACACGATGTTCGTTGATTGTTATCATCTGAGCAGCATTGTGCTCTGAGAACATTCTGAGCGTGTTGTACACCGTGGTACGGCTAAGTGTAGGCACCTTAGGTAGTAAAGCCTTATGCACCTCCTCCACTGTAGGATGAGTAAAGTGAGTCATCAGATAATGCATAATCTGAATGCGCTGAACAGAAGGCTTGATGCCATGTTCTACAAGTCTTGTTACTGCGTCGTTATGTTTCATTGTCTATATTCTTTTCATTTTACTACTGCAAAGATATACTTTTTTATAATAATTACAAAATAATATTTGTAAAAATTTCACTCTTTAATTCTTTTTCAGAAATTCAAGTGCTTTTACGCTGCAATAATACAATAAATCGACACTATTTTCGTTATGTTATGTATGAAACTGAAATTGTTTATACTTCAAATAATATGTCTCTGCGCTTTCGTATCTGCTCAGGCGCAAACATTCACCTTAAGTGGAAGGGTCATTGACGAGAACAACGACCCCGTAGAATTTGCATCCGTATCATGCCCTAAACAAGGCAAGATGACAATGACCTCGCTTAAAGGCGACTATAGTCTGCAACTTCAATCTGCCGACTCTGTTGAAATCAGATTTTCAATGATCGGTTACAAGACCAAAGTTCGCACACTGCGCCGTCCACGTGGTAAGCAGACAATGCAGGTTGTTCTGCACAGTAGCGACAATGCCCTGTCGGAAGTAACCATCACCGGCAAGCGCATCGAGACTGGACAAACGCAGGAATTGAGCAAAGAGCATCTGAAGAGTATGCCCTCTACTACGGGCAACGCCGTAGAGGAAATGATACAAAGCCAGGCTGGCGTATCCACCCACAGCGAGCTTTCATCGCAGTACAACGTACGTGGCGGTTCGTTCGACGAGAATAGTGTATATATAAATAATGTGGAAATATTCCGCCCGTTCCTTGTAAGAAGCGGACAGCAGGAGGGTATCTCGGTCATCAACCCCGATATGGTGGAGAAGATTGGCTTCTCAACCGGTGGCTACGAGGCACGCTATGGCGACAAGATGTCGTCGGCACTAAACATCGAGTATCGCCGTCCGAAACGCTTCGAAGCGTCAGCCACAGCCAGTATGCTTGGAGCAAGCGCATTCGTCGGCATGAGCAACAAGAAGTTCTCGTGGAGCAATGGCCTGCGCTACAAGACGACGAAGTATCTATTAGGCTCGATGGACACCAAGGGCGAGTATCAGCCTACGTTCATCGACTATCAGACGTATCTTACCTACTCGCCCAACAAGCGCTGGGACATCAAGTTCCTCGGCAACATCTCGGACAACCACTATAACTTCACACCCGAAGACCGTGAAACCAACTTCGGTACAATGGAGAACGTAAAGGCATTCAAGGTGTACTTCGATGGACAGGAGAAAGACGTGTTCCGCACCTTCTTCGGTTCATTGGGCATCACTCGCAAATTCAACGAGAACACAAGCCTTTCGCTCATCGCTTCTGCGTTCAACACACGCGAGCAGGAGAAGTACGACATACAAGGACAGTACTGGCTCACGCAGACCGAAACAAGCGAAAATCTCGGTGTAGGCACCTACTTCCAGCACACGCGCAACTACCTGAAGGCTCACGTGGAGAGTGCCAAGTTGCTGTTCAAGACGAAGCAGAAGAAGCACGACATTGAGGCTGCATTCACCTACAAGTGGGAGCACATTGAGGAGAACTCAGTAGAATACGAAATGCGCGACTCAAGCAAATACAGCATTCCGCACACTGGCAAGGATCTTTATATGATTTACAGTATGCGTGCAAAGAACACGCTTACAGCCAATCGTGTAGAGGCGTATGCGCAGGACACATACCGCTTCACCGGTTCGGAAGGCAAGACACTCTACACGTTGAACTACGGTCTGCGTCTCGCCTACTGGAGTTTCACGAAGGAGACAATACTCAGCCCGCGTCTGTCGTTGGGCATCATTCCGGCATTCAACGAGAACATAACGATGCGCTTTGCCACGGGTTTGTACTATCAAGCACCTTTCTTTAAGGAGATACGCGACACCACCACAACGAACGGCATTACATATGCCTCGCTCAACCGTAAGGCGAAGAGCCAGCGTTCGATACACTTCATCGCAGGCTTCGACTACCGCTTCAAGATGAACAACCGCCCGTTCAAGTTCACAGCCGAAGCATACTACAAGGCACTTGGCAACCTTGTGCCTTACAGCGTGAACAACGTGAAGGTGGTGTATTATGGCGACAATATGTGCAGCGGACATGCAGCAGGCTTAGACCTCAAACTCTTTGGTGAGTTTGTGCCGGGTACAGACTCGTGGGTGTCGCTATCGCTGATGAACACGAGTATGAAACTGAACGGCAAGTCAATCCCTCTGCCTACCGACCAACGCTATGCTGTCAACCTCTTCTTCACCGACTACTTCCCTGGCACAACACGCTGGAAGATGTCGCTCAAGTTGGCACTTGCCGACGGTCTACCATTCTCTGCCCCACACCGAGAGCTCGAGTCGAACGTGTTCCGTGCTCCGGCATACAAACGAGCAGATGTTGGCTTGAACTACCGCATCATCGACAACAGCGACCGCCACAAGAAGCGCAACCCAATTCGCAACCTGTGGGTTGGAGCTGAGTGTCTGAACCTCTTCGGCATCAACAACGTGAACTCCTACTACTGGATTACAGATGTCACCGGACAGCAATACGCCGTGCCTAACTATCTGACGGGCAGACAAATCAACGTCAAACTGTCGGTCGACTTTTAAAGCAGAAAGACCACACCCCACAAATAGCAAACTATGAGAACGACCCTATTGGCATTAATACTCACATTGTCGGCATTTGTCGCCACTAACAGCTTTGCGCAATACAACGACATCAAGTCGGAGAATATTGCATCATTGCAGGTCGTGGCTGGCAAGGACTGGCTATCCATGCCCATAGCCACGCTTAACGGCGAACCGATAAACATCAGTTTCGACGACCTCACACACGAGTACCACCGCTATGTGTACCGGCTGCAGCACTGCGAGGCAGACTGGAGTGTGTCGGAGAGCATTTTCGACTCCGACTATTGCGAGGGATTTGCCGACGGCTGCACCATCGACGACATAGAAGAGTCGCTCAACACCAACACCCTCTACACCCACTATCGCCTTTCTATCCCCAACGAGAATTGCCGCATCAAAATGAGTGGCAACTATCGTCTGACGGTTTACGACGAGAACAACGGCGACACTATTTTCACGGCTTGCTTCATGATAGTGGAACCACTCGTAAAGGCAAGCATGTCCGTAACCACAAACACGGACATCGGCATCAACAAAGCCCATCAGCAAGTGGGAGCAGAAATAAACTACTCTGCTCTTAACATCACTAATCCAAGCACCGAGTTGTACACCGTCGTCATGCAAAACGGGCGTTGGAGCACCGCCCGCATAAACCCTACGCCACAATACCAAACCGGAAGCGGACTACGTTGGGAACACAACCGCAACCTCATCTTCGATGGAGGCAACGAGTATCATAAGTTCGAGATACTTGATGTCACCCACCCCACCCTTGGCATTGAGAACACATGGTGGGACGGCACCAACTACCACGCACAGATATGGACCGACCTGCCACGTCCAAGCTATGTTTACGACGAAGATGCCAACGGCAGTTTTTACATACGCAACAGCGACAACATCGAAAACGACCGCATCTCGGAATACGTCGTCGTCAACTTCCGCCTACAAGCACCACGACAGAACGGCAGAGTGTTTATCAACGGCGTATGGACAAACGATCGTTTCACGCCGCAATACGAGATGAGCTACAACGAGCAGACAAAGCTTTATGAGGCAAACGTGCCACTGAAGCAAGGTTACTACTCCTATCAGTACCTCACGAAGCACAACGATAACAGCCTGCATCCGGTTTCAACAGAAGGCAACTTTTTCCAAACCGAAAACAGCTATCAAATGCTTATATTTTATAAAGGTATAGGACAACGCACATATCGCCTCGTAGGTTATAGTAAAATTAGGAGCTAAGCACAAGTAAAAGTCGGCAAATTATAGAATTATTTTTAAATTCCGCAATTAATATAGCCGTTATATCAACTATATTCGCTATCTTTGCAAAAGAAAACGACGAAAAATGGTGATTAAAAGACTGTGTAAAATAATTTAAAACCTATTTTTCTACAAAGAAACTGTTAAACTTTAAATAATAAAATGAATAATAAGGATTTAATGAACCATGCGGCAGACAACATCCGACTGCTTGCTGTATCGATGGTAGAAAAAGCCAAATCAGGTCACCCTGGCGGTGCTATGGGTGGTGCTGACTTTATCAACGTTCTTTTCTCGGAGTTCCTGGTGTTCGATCCAGATCAGCCGACTTGGGAGGGCCGCGACCGTTTCTATCTCGATCCTGGTCACATGTCGCCAATGCTCTACTCAGCTCTCGCTTTGCAGGGCAAGTACACAATTGACGATTTGAAGACATTCCGTCAATGGGGCACTATATGTCCGGGACATCCTGAGCGTGACATTATTCATGGAATTGAAAACACATCTGGACCCCTCGGCCAGGGACACACCTACGCTGTAGGTGCTGCTATTGCAGAGAAGTTCCTTGAGGCTCGTCTTGGCAGCACCATGATGCAGCACAAGATTTACGCTTACATCTCTGACGGAGGTGTTCAGGAAGAAATATCTCAGGGCGCAGGCCGTATCGCAGGCCTCTTCAAGCTCAACAACCTCATCATGTTCTACGATGCCAACGAGATTCAGCTCTCTACAGAGTGCGATGTCGTAATGCGCGAGAACACACGCATGAAGTACGAGTCATGGGGTTGGAACGTTCTTGAAATAAACGGCAACGATCCTGACGAGATACGTGCAGCTCTCATCCTCGCTAACAAGGAAGAGCAGCGTCCTACCCTCATCATCGGTCACACCGTTATGGCTAAGGGCGCACGCAAGGAAGACGGTTCAAGCTACGAGCGCAGCGTGAAGACTCACGGCGCACCGCTCGGTGGCGGCGCTTACGAGAACACAGTGAAGAACCTTGGCGGCGATCTCAACGACCCGTTCGTAGTATTCGACGACGTTAAGGAACTCTACGAGAAGCGTAACGCAGAGCTTCGCGAGGTTGTAAAGGAAAGACATGCAGCAGAAACAGAGTGGCGCAAGGCAAACCCCGAGAAGGCAGAGCAGATGGATGCCTGGTTCTCAGGCAATGCTCCGAAGGTAGACTGGAGCGAACTTGTTCAGAAGCGCGACGTTGCAACACGTGTTGCTTCAGCCAACTGTCTCGGCGTATTGGCAGAGCAGGTGCCTAACATGGTTTGCTCTTCTGCCGATCTCTGCAACTCGGACAAGACCGACGGCTTCCTCAAGAAGACTCACGAGCTTACACCTGACGACTTCACCGGAGCATTCTTCCAGGCAGGTGTCAGCGAGCTTACAATGGCTTGCGTCTGCATCGGTATGTACCTCCACGGTGGTGTTATCCCGGCTTGCGGCACATTCTTCGTATTCTCCGACTACATGAAGCCGGCTATCCGTATGGCAGCTCTCATGCGCGTTCCAATCAAGTTCGTATGGTCGCACGACGCATTCCGCGTTGGTGAGGACGGACCTACCCACGAGCCGGTTGAGCAGGAAGCACAGATTCGCCTTATGGAGAAGCTGAAGAACCACAAGGGACAGGACTCTGTACGCGTATTCCGCCCTGCAGATGCAGACGAGACAACTGTATGCTGGCAGATGGCTAACGAGAACATGGACACACCGACAGCAATGATTTGCTCACGTCAGAACGTGAACTCTCTGCCAGAAGGCACCGACTACTCTCAGGTTCGCAAGGGTGCATACATCGTTAAGGACGATCCTAACTACGACGTTATCCTCCTCGCTTCAGGTTCGGAGGTGTCTACACTCCTCGCAGGTGCCGAGTTGCTCAACGCTGACGGCATCAAGACACGTATCGTAAGCGTTCCGTCAGAGGGTCTGTTCCGTACACAGAGCAAGGAGTATCAGGAGAGTGTACTGCCGAAGGGTGCCAAGATATTCGGTATGACAGCAGGTCTGCCCGTCACACTCCAGAGCCTTGTAGGTGTAGAGGGTATGGTTTACGGTCTTGAGTCGTTCGGTTTCTCAGCTCCTTACAAGGTGCTCGACGAGAAGTTGGGCTTCAACGCCGAGAACGTATTTAAGCAGGTGAAAGATTACTTATCTAAATAAACAGGCATAGCTTATGCAGAACTTCACGTTAAGCAAGAAATTCTGCATAAGCTTGCTTTATTAATAATCCAATAAAACTACAGTACTATGGAAATTAAAACAGTAGGCATTGCATGCGACCACGCAGGTTACGCATTGAAGAAATTTGTTGTTGAATACCTTGAGAGCCACAACATTCCGTTTAAGGACTACGGTACATACAGCGATATGAGCTGCGATTATCCGGATTTTGCTCATGAGTTAGGCGAAGCTATCTCTAACGGTGACGTTTATCCTGGCATCGGCATCTGCGGTAGCGGTGAAGGTATGGCAATGACCCTCAACAAGCATAAGGGTGTACGTGCAGCATTGGTATGGAACCCGGAGATTGCTCAGCTCACACGCCAGCACAACGACGCAAACATCCTCGTTATGCCGGGTC